>JAEEGI010009564.1_pt1 | contig 21203 bp, 14 predicted proteins | sample 8958751 | NCBI WGS metagenome assembly JAEEGI01 (sample SAMN16246545, study PRJNA631951) | gut metagenome | biome: gut microbiome; feature: rumen; material: KS-attached | host: Bos | place: Iran: Karaj | collected 2018-10 | reverse complement strand
GCGCCGCTGGAGGAACACCCACCTGTGTTGACCGACCGCCAGCGCGAGCGCATCCAGCAGATAGCCCACCTGCTACCGTTGATGCAGGGCGAGGTGGTGCTGCCGAAGTTGGAGGCCAAGGGCAGAGAATGGCTGGAGCGTATCCGTCTGGAGACGATGATGAACGACGATAGGACACGTGCCCGTCAGCGCATCCGCGTCTGCGTGACGGCTCAAAGGATGACCTGTTGTCTGATGCTCTGCAAGGTATGTGAGACGCTGATTCAGAAGCACGGCCTGAGCGGTGCCGAGAGCCGGTTGAAGCAGTACCCGAACCTGTGGAAGGAAATGCTGCTGAAGGTGCAGACACCCACGATGCTGGATGTCTATGACGTGATAGCCGACTCGCTGTTGGAGAACGCCCTCTACTTCTTCCGCGACCGCATAGAGAATGCTTTCCAGAGTCGTGACTATGCAGGCGGTCTGAACAGTGAGCGACAAAAGCGTGGCAAAAACGACTCCATCTTCGAACGACTGGACCCGCAATTCACCTTCGAGCAGGCGATGCAACACTCGGTAGCTGTGAAGGGCGCAGGGGTTACCAATAACACAATCCATCAAATGCTGAAGAACTGGCGCAAACAGGGACTTGTGGTGCAGACGGAGGATGGTCGGTATCGGAAGATTCGTGGGTAGTGGTCAAAGTGGTCATTTGGTCATTTGTCAAAATCGATTTTGATATGGAAATTCAAAACACTCAAGAATGCTTCGTGCAGCTCTGGCGAAAGTTGGAGCGCACGAGGCGCCTCCTCGGAGGACAGTATAAGCGCTTCTGCATCCGTCGCGTGCTGAAGGTGTGGTTCGGTGGGGAAGCCACTGATGACTTTATCTGGGAGGTGTGCAACCGCTGTAATCAAGAAGGCTGGAACGAACTGCCCATCCCGTCGCTCTATCCGCGCAAGCACCGTGAACTCCTGCGTGCTATCGTGGCCGTGCGGTTGGGCATCAGCTACTACAGGATTAACCTGAGGGCAATCGACAAAGCTTACAGCATTGTCTTTCCCCAAAGTACACCTATTAATGTTAATAAGAAGAAGAGAGACCCCCTCCCGACCTCCCCGAGGGGAGGGGGGAAGGGAACTCCTAAACGACTAAACGACTGATTTCCTAAACAACTAAGAAAATGAAACAAGCAAGAGGTATGCGGAACAATAATCCGCTGAATATTATTAAGAGTGAGAAAATTAATTGGCAGGGGGAGGTGAAGCCTTCGACGGACCCGAACTTTGCCCAGTTTGAAACCTTGGAGTATGGACTGCGGGCAGCGTTTAAGCTGCTCCGCACCTACTACAACAAACACGGATGCAGGACGATTCGGCAAATCGTGGCACGGTGGGATCCCGAGGGACCAAAGGTGATTGGCGTCTACGTCAACACCGTCTGCAAGCACACGGGACTGAGCCCCGACCAGCAGCTGCCTCCGATGAAGGAGGAAACGAAGGTGATGTGGTGCGACATCGTGCTGGCTATGGCGACGATGGAGTGTGGACTGAGCGTGAAACAGCAGGAAGAGCTGGTGCCCTTCATCGAACGAGGATTCACGCTTCTCTAATAAACAATGAGCAGTCACTTATTTGGCTGCTCATTTTAGGTAGTTACCTCTGATGTTAGTAACGGGACAAAAAAATCCCACCCTGAGATTCTGATGTTCACAAGGTGGGACAGGTTAAGGCTTTAAGGCTGCAATGTAAAGCCAAATACAAAGTAGGCTTTCTGCGATGAGGGGTTGGCTATCACCTGTGCAAAGAGCGGAACTGAGAAGGTGTCGGTGATCTTGATATCCTTCGTTGCCTTCAATGCGATATTCGTCACAGCAAAGCCGTTGGTGTCGTAGAAGGTGGTGGCATAGGGCACTGCTCCCAGCGTTCCCGTCCATTCGCACGTAGCGAGTTTGAATGGCACATTCACTTCCACGTAACTGGAGTAAGCCCGTTTGCCGCTCTTATTGTATCCGTCGTTGCCTGCGAAGTTGGTGTACCAGGCGGCTGACAGCAGTCCGAAGTCATAGCCTATCATTCCTTCGAAGACGTGACTGGTTTCATGAGCCTTGTAGTTGAAATAACGCTCCTCGGGCGTATTGAACCAGTAGTCGGTGATACCAACGGAGAATCCTCCGACAGTATAGGAAGCAGTCAGGTCGAACTCCTTGGTTTCTTCTGACTTGAAGCCTACCGAGCCCCATGCCGAAAGACTGAATCCTTTATAGGCTACACCCAGTGTAGGCTGAACGCTGACGTTTCCACAGTCGAGTCCACGCCAGATATACTGACTCACGAAATCGGCACCAATAGTTGCCTCAATCTTTTCCTGTGCAAGGGCGGTGCCACTCAGCACCAGTCCCCATGCAAATAACACAATCTTTTTCATACCTTAATTCCAATTAAATTCTCAATTATCAATTATCAATTATCAATTATCAGTTATAGCAGCTCTCTCCATGTTCATAAACGTCGAGTCCTTCTTCCTCTACACGGGCACCGACACGCAGACCATGCAGTCGCTTGATGCCGAAGAACAGGATGAATCCACATACTGCAGCCCAGAGATCGATAACCAATACGCCGAAACACTCAGCTCCGAAGAAGCCCCAGCCGTATCCGTAGAAAGCACCATTGGTGGTTGAGAGCAGACCGGTCATCAGCGTTCCGAGAATACCACACACACCATGTACGCTGGAGGCACCGACAGGATCGTCGATATGCAGCTTGTGGTCGATGAACTCGATAGCGTAAACCAATACGATGCCACATACAAAACCAATCACCACAGCACCCATCGGAGACACGAGGTCGCAACCGGCGGTGATACCGACAAGACCTGCCAACACACCGTTCAGCGTCAGTGAGAGTGAGGGCTTGCCATATTTAATATAGGTGAGGAACATCGTTGCCACACCACCTGCGACAGCTGCAAGATTAGTCGTCAAGAAAACGTGTGAGATGGCGACACGGTTGACCTCGCCAGAGGCTGCCAGCTGCGAGCCCGGGTTGAAACCGAACCATCCCAGCCAGAGGATGAAGACACCCAGCGACGCCAAGGTCAGGTTGTGACCAGGAATAGCACGGCTCTTTCCTTCAGCATCATATTTTCCGATACGGGGACCAAGAGCAATAGCACCAATCAGGGCAAGCACACCGCCTACGCTATGCACAATGGCTGAACCTGCAAAATCGTGGAACACGTCGCCGAAGGTAGTCATCATGAAGCTGTCGGCTGCGTCGTTGCAGAGCCAGCCCCCACCCCACGTCCAGTGACCTTCGACGGGATAGATGAACAGCGAGATGACTGCGCTGTAAATGAGATACATCGAGAACTTGGTGCGCTCTGCCATAGCACCGCTGACGATGGTGGCTGAGGTGGCACAGAAGACGGTCTCGAAAATCAAAAAGCCTTCTACAGGCAGATCACCTTTATAGAATGAGAGGTCGCCCCAGTTAGGCATACCGATAAAGCCTGCCCCCTCGCTGCCGAACATAAAGCCAAACCCTACGAAGAAGAACAACAGTGAGCCGAACATGAAATCGACAAAGTTTTTCATCAAGATGTTAGCCGTATTCTTCGAACGGGTAAATCCAGCTTCACACAATGCAAATCCAGGTTGCATCCAGAAAACCAACATGGCTGCCAACAGCATCCATACAGTATCGAGTGATAATCCAATTTCGTTCATAATCGTTTATTTTTTAGTCGTTTAGTTGTTTTGTCGTTTAGTTGTTTGGGGATATTACCTGGCCGTTCTAACTTTCCTAAACGACCAAACCACTAATATTCCAAACCACCAAAATTACTTCTTATCCTTTAACACCGTGTCACCATGATCGCCAGTGCGAATCGACCATGTGTCGATAACATCGCTGACAAAGATTCGTCCGTCGCCAATCTCACCCGTATGGGCCACATTCAGTATCACCCGAACGGTCGGTTCCAGCAGCACGTCGCGGCATACAATGGTGATGGCTACACGCTCAATGACATCGGTACTATACTGGACTCCACGATAAATACGCTCCTGACGACTCTGACCGATACCATGCACGTCATGATACTCAAACCAGTCGATGTCCGAACTCAGCAAAGCCCGCTTCACATCCTCGAACTTTGTCTTACGGATAATTGCTTCAATCTTTTTCATACCTTAAATCCTTTTTAATTAATAATAATGTGTCCGTACGTAACACTTTGTTAATTTCAACGGCAAAGTTAAAGCATTTTGAAAGAAATACAATGGATAATCTTTCACTTTGCATTAAAATAATGCCATAAACTAACAATCCGAAACTAAACAGCAGAAGAACCTTTCACTTTGAAAGAAAAAAAGCATATTTATTGATAAATTATAAGTTTGGCGTATTCCCAAATGGCCCAAAATAACAATTCGTAAGCAGAAGCGAATTGTTTTGTTTCATTTTGATAGTAAAAAGACAAGAAAAGTAGCAAATTATAAGTTGTACAAGATTATTAAGCTAAAAATGTCAGCAATTTGTGCCATATTCTAACATTTTGATTTATCTTTGCACCAGAAAACGAAACAAAAGAAAGATAAAACTAGGATAATATGACAAAATGTAAACTTCAAAACCAAGAAAGAGGACTATATCAAAGCCAATATGAGCACGATGCCTGCGGAGTGGGCATGATTGTGAACATACATGGAAACAAGAGTCACGAACTGGTAGATCAGGCACTGCGGGTATTAGAGAATATGCGCCACCGTGGTGCTGAGGTGGGCAAGGATGGCGACGGTGCGGGCATCATGGTTCAGATTCCCCACGAGTTCATTTTGCTGCAGGGCATTCCCGTACCCGAAAAGGGGAAATATGGCACCGGTCTGGTATTCCTGCCCAAAGAGGAGAAGGCACAAAGCGAGATTCTCAGCATCATGATTGAGGAGATTGAGCGCGAGGGGTTGCAACTGATGCATCTGCGACAAGTGCCCACCAACCCGGAATGTCTGGGCGATTCGGCTTTGACCACCGAACCCGCTATCAAACAGATTTTCATTACCGGTGTGAGCGACGACAAGGTGGACTCGTTCCAGCGCACCTTATATATCATACGCAAGAGAATAGAGCGTCGCATTTCGCACCCCGATTTCTATATCTGTTCACTGAGCAACACAAACATTATATACAAGGGAATGCTGTCGTCCATGCAGGTGCGGCAATACTACCCTGATTTGACAAATCCTTATTTCACAAGCGGACTGGCGCTGGTGCACTCAAGATTCAGCACAAACACATTCCCCACATGGTCACTGGCCCAGCCTTTCCGCTTGCTTGCCCATAACGGTGAAATCAACACCATTCGCGGCAATCGTGGCTGGATGCAGGCACGTGAGAGCGTGCTAAGTAGCGAGGCTTTAGGCGACATCAAAAACATTTCGCCTATCGTACAACCGGGAATGTCTGACTCAGCAAGTCTGGACAACGTTCTGGAGTTTTTCGTCATGTCGGGGCTGTCATTGCCTCATGCCATGAGTGTGCTGGTGCCGGAAAGTTTTAACGACAAGAATCCTATTTCCGAAGAATTGAAGGCTTTCTACGAATACCACTCTATTCTGATGGAACCCTGGGACGGTCCTGCTGCCCTGCTGTTCAGCGACGGAAGGTTTGCCGGTGGAATGCTCGACCGCAACGGTCTGCGCCCTGCACGCTACACCATCACCAAGAACGATACCATTATCGTAGCAAGTGAAGTGGGTGTGATGGACTTCGAGCCTACTGAGATTGCCGAAAAGGGCAGACTGCAACCAGGAAAGATACTGCTGGTTGACACGCAAGAGGGCAAGATTTACTACGACGGCGAAATCAAGCAACAACTCGCCAGCGAACACCCTTACCGCCAATGGCTGAGCACCAACCGCATCCAACTGGAGAAACTGAAGTCGGGCAGACATGTGGAGAATGCCGTCAGCAACCTGTTGCAGAAACAGATGATGTTCGGCTACGGAGAAGAGGATGTTACCAACACCATCGCCCCGATGGCTGTCAATGGTCAAGAGCCTACTGCCTCGATGGGTAACGACACACCACTGGCTGTGCTGTCGAGTCAGCCACAGGTGTTCTTCAACTATTTCCGTCAGCAGTTTGCCCAGGTGACCAATCCTGCCATCGACTCCATCCGTGAAGAACTGGTGATGTCGCTGACGGAATATATCGGACGCGTGGGATCAGGCATTCTGACGCCCGACGAAACCAATTGCAAGATGGTGCGACTGCCTCACCCTATACTAAATAATACGCAACTGGATTTGCTGTGCAATATCCGCTACAAGGGATTCAACACCATCAAACTGCCCATTCTCTTCGAAGGAAAGAAAGGTGCCGACGGACTGCACGAGGCTCTGGACGCCCTATGTCACCAGGCTGAGAAATCGGTTGACGAGGGGTATAACTACATCATCCTTTCAGACAAGGATGTGGACGAAACCCATGTAGCCATTCCTTCGCTGCTTGCCGTCTCTGCCGTTCACCACTATCTCATCAGCGTGGGAAAACGCGTGCAGACAGCTTTGATAGTGGAAAGCGGTGAGATTCGTGAAACGATGCATGCTGCACTGCTGTTGGGATACGGTGCCTCAGCACTCTGCCCTTATATGGCGTTTGCCATTCTCGATGACTTGGTGAAACGGCATAAGATACAAGAAGACTATGCCACTGCAGAACACAACTATATCAAGGCTGTGAAGAAAGGACTCTTCAAAATCATGGCGAAGATGGGTATCTCAACCATCCGCAGTTATCGCGGTGCTAAGATTTTCGAGAGCATCGGACTGAGCGAAACACTGCTGAAGACATATTTCGGAACGGAAGTCAGCACAATCGGGGGTATCGGTTTGGAGAAAATAGCCCACGACGCCATTATCTTCCACCAGAAGGCATACGCCACCGACACAGCCTTCCTGCCCAATCTCGGACAGTTCCACTGGCGAAAAGACGGCATCAGACATGCCTGGAATCCCGAAACCATTGCTACGCTGCAGTTGGCTACACGAACCGGAAACTACGAGAAATTCAAGGAATACACCCGTCTGGTAGATGAGAAAGAGTCGCCCATCTTCATCCGTGACTTCCTCGGATGGAAGAAAGCACCCATCAGTATTGACGAGGTAGAACCTGTGGAGGAAATCGTCAAGCATTTCGTGGCCGGAGCTATGTCGTTTGGTGCATTAAGCAAAGAGGCGCACGAAGCCATCTGTCTTGCCATGAACAAACTCGGTGCACGCTCGAATACGGGTGAGGGTGGCGAGGATGCCGAACGTTTCCACTCCACTTTCGACGGCATCAGTCTGAACAGCAAGACGAAACAGGTGGCATCAGGCCGTTTCGGTGTAACCACGGAATACCTGGTGAATGCTGAGGAGATACAGATCAAGGTGGCACAGGGTGCCAAGCCCGGTGAGGGCGGACAACTGCCCGGATTTAAAGTCAACGAGGTGATTGCCAAGACGCGCCACAGCATCCCCGGCATCTCGCTCATCAGTCCTCCACCCCACCACGATATCTATAGTATTGAGGACCTTGCCCAGCTGATTTTCGACCTGAAGAATGTCAATCCGAAGGCTGCCATCTCAGTGAAACTGGTTGCAGAAAGCGGTGTCGGCACCATTGCTGCCGGTGTGGCTAAGGCGAAAGCCGACCTTATCATCATTTCCGGTGCAGAGGGCGGCACAGGTGCCAGTCCTGCCTCCAGTATGCGTTTTGCCGGTATTTCACCGGAAATCGGATTGAGCGAGACACAGCAGACACTCGTCAGAAACGGTCTCCGTTCGCAAGTGCGCTTACAAGTGGACGGACAGATCAAGACGGGACGTGACATTGTGCTCATGGCACTGTTAGGCGCTGAGGAATTTGGTTTCGGTACTGCCGCCTTGATAGTACTGGGCTGTGTGATGATGCGTAAATGTAATCTCAACACCTGTCCGATGGGTGTGGCAACACAGAACCCCGAACTGCGTAAGCATTTCATCGGACGCTATGAATACTTGGTGAATTTCTTCACTTTCCTCGCACAGGAAGTTCGTGAGTATCTTGCCGAAATGGGATTCAAACATCTGAATGATATCATCGGACACACGGAACTGATGGAGACCAAGCCGTCAGTACTGGATTTCAGCCGACTGCTGAACAAGGAGGAAGGCACGCTCCACTTCACGGGTGACATTCACCAGCCTGCTGTCCCACTGGGAATGCAAGGCACCATTATCGACGAACAGATGATTGCCGCTGCCGAGAATGCCATCAACAACCAGGAAGAGGTGAATCTGGACTACACCATCAAGAATACAAACCGCGCCGTCGGTACGATGCTGTCGGGAGTCATCGCCAAGAAATACGGTGCCCAGGGACTGCCTGACGGTACTGTCAACGTGAAGTTCAAGGGCTCGGCTGGACAGTCGTTCGGTGCCTTCCTGACACATGGTGTCTCCTTCAAACTGGAGGGCGAGACAAACGACTACTTTGCCAAAGGACTCAGTGGCGGACGCATTGCCATACTGCCCCCATCACGTACGAACTTTGCCGCCGAGGACAATATCATTGCCGGAAATACGGGACTCTACGGAGCTACCTCGGGTGAATTATATATCAACGGAAAGGTTGGCGAACGCTTCGGAGTGCGCAACTCTGGTGCCATTGCCGTACTGGAGGGTGCCGGTGACCACTGCTGTGAGTATATGACAGGCGGACGCGTCGTCGTGCTGGGTGAGACAGGTCGCAACTTTGCAGCAGGTATGTCGGGCGGTGTTGCCTATGTATGGGACAAGAACCACAACTTCGACTACTTCTGTAATATGGATATGGTGGAAATCAACCTTGTCGAGGACAGTGTCAGCCGTAAGGAGTTGCACGAACTGATTCGCCAGCACTATCTCTATACCGGTTCTAAACTCGCCCGCACCATGCTGGACAACTGGCAGCACTACGTGGAAGACTTCATCCAAGTGGTTCCGATTGAATACAAGCGAGTGCTCGAAGAAGAAAAGATGGCACGTCTGCATGAAAAAATTGCCGACATCCAGCGCGACTATTAATTATAAATTATCAATTGCAATTATGGGAAATCCGAAAGCATTTTTAGAGATACACCGCCAAGAGGCTGGTTATCGACCAATTCACGATAGAATCCACGACTTTGGAGAAGTGGAACAGACGCTCAACACGCGTGACCGCAGATTGCAGGCAAGCCGTTGTATGGACTGTGGTGTGCCCTTCTGCCACTGGGCATGTCCGTTAGGAAACAAACCGCCAGAGTGGAACGATGCCCTGTACAAGGGTGACTGGGAGTTGGCTTATCAGTTGCTGACTGCTACCAATCCCTTCCCTGAGTTCACTGGCCGCATCTGTCCTGCACTCTGCGAAAAGGCGTGTGTGCTGAACCTCATTGAGCATGAGCCAACCACCAACCGAGAGGATGAGTGTGCGATTACGGAGGCTGCTTTCCGAGAGGGATATGTCAACTTACACCATCCTGAACGTAATGGTAAGAATGTTGCCGTGATTGGTAGCGGTCCTGCAGGACTTGCTGCTGCCAACGACCTCAATCTGATGGGCTATCAGGTGACTGTCTTTGAGAAGAATGAAGCAGCAGGCGGATTACTTCGCTATGGTATTCCGAATTTCAAGCTCAACAAGGCAATTATTGACCGCCGACTCCGTTTATTAGAAGAGGAAGGCATCACATTCCGCTATGGCGAGGAGATAATGGTCAACGAACAGTCTGTGGTGAATGATTTCGACGCTATCGTCATTGCAACCGGTACTCCAACGGCCCGCGACCTGAAAGTGCCCGGACGGGATTTGAAAGGTGTACATTTTGCCCTTGAACTTCTTTCGCAGCAGAACCGAGTGCTTGCAGGAATGGAGTTCGCCGGCAGCGAGAGAATTACTGCCAAGGGAAAGGACGTGCTGGTCATCGGCGGTGGCGACACGGGATCTGACTGCATCGGTACTGCACACCGGCAGGGATGCAAGAGCGTGACACAGATTGAGATTATGCCTAAACCCGTTGAGGGACCTGTTGACCCCAACAACCCCTGGCCTAACTTCCCACGGACGCTGAAGACCACTTCCAGCCACGAAGAGGGATGTGTGCGCCGATGGAACATCAACACCCTGGAGTTTATCGGCAAGGACGGGAAACTCACTGGTGTGAAGGTGCAGGAAAAGGGCAAGGAGCCCGAAATCATCAAGGCTGAACTCGTGTTGCTGGCAATGGGATTCCTCCGACCAGAACATCCGGAATACCCCGAGAAGGTCTTCGTCTGTGGTGATGCAGCCAATGGTGCTTCCCTCGTGGTTCGCGCTATGGCCAGTGGTAAGAATATTGCAAAACAAGTTGATAAATTCCTTTCTGAATGACTAAGATTAGATTTACCAAGATGCATGGTTGCGGCAATGACTACATTTACGTCGATGCCACACGTTATACCATCCCAAACCCCTCTGAGGCTGCCCGCCAGTGGAGCAACCGCCACAAGGGTATCGGATCTGACGGACTGGTGCTGATTGGCGTATCGGCTGTCCCTGAGGCAGATTTCTCGATGCGCATATTCAATGCCGACGGTTCGGAGGCTATGATGTGTGGTAATGCAGCACGCTGTATTGGCAAATATCTATACGAGAGGGGAATGACGACGAAAACAGAGATATTGTTGCTGACTTTATCAGGCATCAAGAGGCTCAGTCTTCTCGTTGATGACGGGAAGGTGCAGAGCGTCACGGTGGACATGCTGGAACCTGCACTGGAAGACGAGCGTCTCTTCGTTCCGACACGCGGGCTTACCGAAGGCATCTTCGTGTCAATGGGCAATCCGCATTATGTCATCTTCACTGACGATGTGGATCAGGTGAATGAAACAGGTGCCAAACTTGAATATCATCCTGCCTTCCCAGAACGTTGCAATATAGAATTTGCCAAAGTATTGGCAGACGGCAGCATCCGCACTCGCGTATGGGAAAGGGGAAGCGGCATCACTCAGGCTTGTGGAACAGGCGCTTGCGCTACAGCTGTTGCTGCAGCTATCAGCCAACGGGCTGGACGACAGTCGGATATCGTCATGGACGGTGGAACACTGCACATAGAATGGCGCGAAAGCAACAACCATGTATATCTGACGGGACCTGCAGCCTTCGTCTGCGACGGTGAGATAGAATTATGAATTGTGAATTATGAATTATGAATTAATAATATGGCATTAGTAAACGAACATTTTCTGAAACTACCGAACAACTATTTGTTTGCCGACATTGCCAAGAAAGTAAATGCCTTCAAGGTGATGCACCCAAAGGCCGACATTATCTCACTGGGCATCGGCGATGTAACCCAGCCATTGTGTCCTGCAGTGATTGAAGCAATGCATAAGGCCGTTGAAGAGATGGGTACTGCCGAGGGGTTCAGGGGCTATGGTCCAGAACAGGGATACGAATTCCTACGTGAAGCCATTCTGAAGAATGATTTCCTGCCTCGCGGCATTCATTTGGATATTGACGAGATATTCATTAATGACGGGGCAAAATCAGATACGGGCAACATCCAGGAACTGATCCGCTGGGACAACAGTATTGGTGTAACCGACCCTATCTATCCCGTCTATATCGACTCTAACGTGATGATTGGGCGAGCCGGTGTGCTGCAGGACGGACGTTGGTCGAATGTGATTTATATGCCTTGTACGGCTGAGAATGGTTTTATACCTAAGATACCGGAAGATTGTCATGTTGATGTCATTTATCTCTGCTATCCGAACAATCCTACGGGTATGGTCATCTCGAAACAGGAATTGCGACATTGGGTGAACTATGCACTCAAGAATGATGCACTGATTTTCTACGATGCAGCCTATCAGGCATATATTACAGACCCCGACATCCCCCACTCTATCTATGAGATACGAGGAGCGAGGAAGTGTGCTATCGAATTTCATTCCTATTCAAAGACGGCAGGATTCACTGGTGTGCGCTGTGGCTATACCATTGTGCCAAAAGATCTGACGGCTTCAACGCTCGAAGGCAAGCGCATTCCGCTGAATCCGCTGTGGAACCGACGTCAATCCACCAAGTTCAACGGTACCAATTACATCTCACAGCGTGCTGCCGAGGCGATTTATACGCCAGAAGGACAACAGCAGGTGCGCCAAACCATCGACTACTATATGCAGAATGCCCACAAGATGCTTGCCACACTTCGCAAGCTTGGCTTTGAATGTTACGGTGGCGAGAATGCACCCTACATCTGGATGCACACTCCTGACGGAACTTCCTCATGGCAATTCTTCGAGCAGCTGCTCTACGGAGCCAATGTCGTATGCACGCCTGGTGTCGGTTTCGGACCCAGTGGCGAGGGTTACGTCCGCTTCACCGCCTTCGGCAGTCACGAACATACCGACGAAGCACTCCACAGAATTGAGATGTGGAGCAAATGAGAAATGAGAAGTCCCAAACGACTAATTTCCCAAACGACTAAACAACTAATGTCCCAAACGACTAAACGAGTTAATTATATTATTCACAACACAAACAAAACGATTATGGAAACATTAAGATTTCAGGTTGTAGGTGAGGCTTTCAAGAAGAAGCCACTCGACGTAAAAACCCCCGCAGAGAGACCTGCCAGTTATTTCGGTAAGAAAGTCTTCAACCGCGAGAAAATGTACAAGTATCTGCCCAAAGACGTCTATGAAAAAATGGTAGATGTCATGGACAATGGTGCCCGACTCGACCGACAGATAGCCGATGCCGTAGCCGCTGGCATGAAACAGTGGGCTACCGAGAATGGCGTCACCCACTACACGCACTGGTTCCAGCCACTCACCGAGGGCACTGCCGAGAAGCACGATTCGTTTATTGAGCACGACGGTAAGGGTGGTATGATTGAAGAGTTCAGCGGAAAACTGCTGGCACAGCAGGAGCCCGACGCTTCATCATTCCCATCAGGAGGCATCCGTGCCACCTTCGAGGCCAGAGGCTATTCTGCCTGGGATCCCACATCGCCAGTGTTCATCATCGACGACACGCTTTGCATCCCCACCATCTTTATTTCCTATACCGGTGAGGCGCTCGACTATAAGGCACCACTGCTGCGAGCACTGCATGCCGTCAATGTGGCAGCCACCGATGTTTGCCACTATTTCGACCCCAGCGTCAAGAAAGTTACCAGTAACCTCGGATGGGAACAGGAGTATTTCCTCGTTGACGAGGGTCTCTATTCTGCCCGCCCCGACCTCTTGCTGACAGGCCGCACACTGATGGGCCACGACTCGGCAAAGAACCAGCAGATGGACGACCACTACTTCGGTGCCATTCCCGAGCGCGTCGCTGCCTTTATGCGCGACATGGAAATGCAGGCTCTCGAACTGGGCATCCCTTGCAAGACACGCCATAACGAAGTGGCCCCCAACCAGTTTGAAGTGGCACCCATCTTCGAAGAAACCAACCTTGCCGTCGATCATAACATGCTGCTCATGTCACTCATGAAGCGAGTGGCACGTAAACACGGGTTCCGCACCCTGCTCCACGAAAAGCCTTTCGCAGGTATCAACGGTAGCGGTAAGCATAACAACTGGAGCCTGTCAACCGACACAGGAGTACTGCTCCACGCTCCTGGCAAGACTGCCGAGCAGAACCTTTGCTTTGCCACTTTCATCGTAGAAACACTGATGGGTGTCTATCGTCACAACGGATTGCTGAAAGCCTCTATCATGTCGGCTACCAATGCACATCGTCTGGGTGCCAACGAGGCACCTCCCGCCATCATCAGCTCCTTCCTCGGCAAGCAGGTCAGCGAACTGCTCGACCACATTGAGAAGGCTGACGTTGACGATATCCTTGCTATGGCTGGTAAACAGGGTATGAAGATGGATATCCCCGAGATACCCGAACTGTTTATCGACAATACCGACCGCAACCGCACGTCACCATTTGCTTTCACCGGTAACCGCTTCGAGTTCCGTGCAGTAGGCTCTGAGGCTAACTGCGCCAGTGCCATGATAGCACTCAACAGCGCCGTTGCTGAAGCCCTCGTCAACTTCAAGAAGAGAGTTGATGCCTGCATCCCCACTTACGAGAAGAAATTTGAAGGTACAGGACACTCGGCTGTCTTCCACGCCATCATCGACGTGCTGCGTGAGGATATCAAGACCTGTAAGCCCATCCGTTTCGACGGCAACGGCTATAGCGACGAATGGGTAATAGAAGCCACCAAGCGCGGACTCGATGTCGAAAAATCGTGCCCTGTCATTTTTGAGCGTTACCTCGATGCTGAGAGCATTCAGATGTTCGAAAGCCTGGGCGTTATGACAAAGAAAGAACTCGAAGCCCGCAACGAGGTGAAATGGGAGACCTATACTAAAAAGATACAGATTGAAGCTCGTGTCCTGGGTGATCTCTCCATGAACCACATCATTCCTGTTGCCACCAGCTATCAGAGTCAACTGTTGAAGAATGTGGAGAACATGCGCGACATCTTCCCCGTGGATAAAGCAGAAAAACTCTCTGAGCGTAACATCAAACTCATTGAGGAAATTGCAGAACGCACATCAGCTATTGAAAAAGGTGTGGAAGAGCTCGTTAATGCACGCAAGGTTGCCAACAAGATTGAGGATGAGCATCAGAAAGCCATCGCCTATCACGACACCGTAGCTCCAAAAATGGAGTCGATTCGCTATCAGATTGACAAACTCGAACTGATAGTTGACGATGCCCTTTGGCCGTTGCCTAAATATCGTGAACTGCTGTTCATCCGATAAGAAGCACAACTTTCCAAGCAAACAATACCTTTTTGGTTGTTTGAAGTTTGCAAAAGAGACCTCGCCACTGTGATAGTGCCGGGGTCTCTGTCTTTATTTACACCAAGACAAGTTTTAGTATTCATTGCAGTAGTTCTTTCAATTATCTGCTCCAAAGATAACTATTTTTCTTGAATATTGTATGGCGAATCAGAAATAATGTACAAAATAGAGAAGCTCCCCTGTTATAATTATGCAACCTTCGCAGAAAAACGGGGTTTTATTTGGTTGTCTGTATAAATATTTGTAATTTTGCCAAATAAATTGAAGTAACATAAATAAAACATCAACCTATTATGAAAAGAACAGTCTTAACCAGCGTGCTGCTTTTTGCAGCCATCATCACATTGTCGGCACAAAGTGTCGTAGGACATTGGCAATCAAAATTCGACAACGACGGCCAAGAAGTCAATGTCGTCATGGTGTTTACTAATGACGGCAAGTTTACCTTGAAGATGAGCCAGGACATGAACAACCCGGAAATTGGCGACATGAATCTTCTCCTCACGATACCTGGTACCTATAAGATGAAGGATGCCAAGAATATGACTGTTTCTCTTGAATCGGATAAGGCCGACATCAAATTCGACATGAAATTATCAAAGGCGCTGGAGGATGCTTTCAAACAGCAGCCCGAGAAGAAAGATGATTTTATGAAACAGATGAGGGACACCGTGGTCGGGACTGCTAAAAAGGAATTTAAAGAAAATCCTATCTTCGACGGCAATATGGCTATTAAGTCGGTGACGGCTACTACTCTTGTTGTTGAGCCTGAAGACGACGACGAACTCACTATGACGAGAGTGAAGTAGTCTGAGCAGAAAAAAAAAGAAAGTGCACAACGGAAAATCGGTTCCGCTGTGCACTTTTTGTTTCCCCCAGGGGGATTGCGTTAATCGAGATTCAAGCTCTTCTTGATGGCTGCAACCTTCTCCATAGCGGCATTGGTGCAACGCTCATAGCATCCGGCACACTTGAAGCTGGGATCCTTGATCTCGCAATAGAACTTAATCTTTGGCTCAGTACCAGAAGGACGGACACTGATCTTGGTACCATCCTCGCAGAACCACTGCAGCACGTTAGATGTAGCAGGCATGTCGATCTTGCAGGTTGTACCGTCGGCATTCTTCTGCTCGAGTGAACGGAAGTCTTTCCAGACACAAACCTTAGCACCGCCAACCTCCGTGGGAGGATTCTTGCGGAAGTCTTCCATCATCTGCTTAATCTCGTCGGCACCGCTCTTACCTGGCTTCACAACGTTGATGGTGGTCTCCTTAGAGAAGCCATACTCAGCATAGATGTCCATCAGCAGGTCGTAGAGGGTCTTGCCCTGATCCTTAGCCCATGCTGCAATCTCGCAAATCAAGCAGATAGAGGCAGGAGCATCCTTATCGCGCACCTTATCGAATGGCAGGAAGCCGAAGCTCTCCTCACCACCGCCGATGTACTTTTTCTTACCCTCGTTGACACGGATGCGGTAAGCAATCCACTTAAAGCCTGTGAACTCGTCGAAGAGCTCGACATTGTTCTTCTTGGCAATCTGAGCAATCACCTCAGAGGTTACGATGGTCTTCACGAGGAACTCGTTACCCTTCATCAATCCGAGTTTCTTGCGATTGGTAATGATATACCAGCAGAACATCATGGCTGTCTGGTTACCATTGATAATCTCCCACTCGCCCTTAGGATTGCGGACAACGATAGCCAGACGGTCGGCATCGGGGTCGGTAGCCACCACAAGGTCAGCATTCAGACGAGTACCGAGTTTCATGCCCAGTGTCATTGCCTCAGCATTCTCGGGGTTAGGTGAAACAACGGTTGGGAAATTGCCATCAACTACCATCTGCTCGGGAACCACATGAATGTTTTGGAAGCCCCAAGAGCGCAGTGCCATAGGAACGATGTGGCGACCTGTGCCGTGCATAGCTGAGTAAACGATGTTGAGGTCTTTCTGACGCAGAATAACATCCTGGTCAACCATAGCCTCCTTGATAGCCTGGATGTAGTCCCAGTCCATCTCACCACCGATAATCTCGATGAGTTCCTTGTTGCCTTCGAACTTCACATCGTTGATGGTCACCTTGTTCACCTCGTCGATGATTCCGGTATCGTGCGGAGAGAGCACCTGTGCACCATCATCCCAATAAGCCTTGTAGCCGTTGTACTCGCGTGGATTGTGAGAAGCAGTAACGTTCACACCAGCCTGAGCACCCAACTCGCGGATGGCAAACGAAATCTCTGGAGTAGGACGCAGACTCTCGAAGAGATAAACCTTGATGCCGTTGGCTGAGAAGATATCAGCAACGGTTTCAGCAAACATGCGCCCGTTGTTGCGGCAGTCGTGGCCTACAACGACAGAACACTGCTTACCTGGGAAAGCCTTCAGGATATAGTTGGCAAAACCCTGAGTAGCCATACCTACAATATACTTATTCATACGGTTAGTACCTGCTCCCATGATACCACGCAGACCGCCTGTACCGAACTCGAGGTTCTGATAGAAAGCGTCGATGAGCGCTGTCTTGTCGGGGTTGTCCAACATAGCCTGTACTTCCTTACGTGTCTCCTCGTCAAAGGCTGGAGAGAGCCATTCCTTTGCCCGTGCCTCGCACTGAGCAATCAGTTCGTTATTTTCCATAATACGCTATATAAAATTTGTTTTAGATTTAATATCATTATACTAAGTTACAAAGATAAGCAATAAAATCGAAAACTAATACACACTACTGATTAATTTTCGTTTTTTTAGCATATCAGAGCTTGCGCATGATTTTATCTATCTCCTCGAACTGGCGACCCATATTCAGGTTGAGGTAGATGCGATAAAGGGCTGGAGCCCACTTGCGGCGCTCGTTTGGAGCCAACTTGCGATAGGCCTCCATATAAGGACGTGCATCCATATATAGCTTGCGCATCTGGTTGCGATAGACACGGGGCTGGTTTCGACGGTCAAGCTCCAAAACCTGATTGAGCTTGGCTGTGGCAATATTAAAATAAGGTTCTGCTAACGAATCATTCTGAGCAATAAGACGCTCGCTGACACGGATACAGTCGTCGTAACGCTCGAGATTGAGCAGTGCTACCGATTGAGCCAACAGGAACAACTGGCTGTCGGGATTGGTGCGCAGGGCGCTTTCAGCATAACAGAGTGCCGAGTCAGGACGCTCGTGAGCATTGTAGTAGTCAATCAGTCGCGGGAAGAAATAGGGAGAATCAGGATAGTCGGCAAACCCACGCTTGAGCATAGCGAGATAGGCCGCCTTGTCGTTCAGCCAACCATAAGCCTCGCAAGCATACTGCATAGCAAAGCGAGCCTTTGCAGTATCACGGACAGCTACATCGAAATAGCGCAGGGTGCGACTGGCGTCCTGCAAACGATAACCGGCATAGGTGGCCCAATAGGCAGCCTGTGGCATCATGCTATCGGTGGTAGCGTAATTGTAACCCGTGAAGAGGGGTTGGTCGGCTGTTTTCAAGTAGCTTTCGAAGAAGTCGAAAGCCACGGGGTATTGCTCCTTGCGAACAAAGAAAGTGCCTCCATAATAGAGATTAGGACGGAGGCGATTGAGCATCTCGGAATTGTCTTCGCGATAACGAATCTTTACCCTACCCTTTTCGTCGGGTGTGGCATCAAGGGTGTCGAGATGACCTGCAATCAAAAAGAGACGGCGCGTAAGGTTAAAGAAGGCTGCCGTATCGTACTTCTGTCGCAGATACAGTTTCTCATTGGCTGCCTCATATTGTTTTGTGACAGCCTGAAACCACGTCAGGTAGATACGTTCGTTCTGACGGTTGGCCGTATCCTTCTTCAGAAGGTCGGTCATCAGTCGTTCAGCCTTATCGAAATCCTTGCCGCTCTTGATATAAGACCGTGCCTGACTGAGCTCTTTCTTCTGAGCCAACAGGCACGGTGTTATCATGAGTAGAAGGAGGAGCAAATAACTTCTCACTTCAATTTTTCAATTTTTCAAGTTTCAATTACTTAGCGTCCAGTTCAGCATCCTTGGTCTCAGGAGCATCGGCACCATACAGGTTATAGAAAGCCTGATAGCGGTTGTAACCCCAGTTCACCTGCTGCTTGTTGGGGTCGAGCTGCTTAGCCTTGTTGAAGGCAGCGATAGCCTCCTGATAGAGAGCCTTACGCTTGGCAGCATCGTCGGAAGCACCAGCCTGAGCGTTCAGACAGATACCCAGATAGGTCTGAACAACAGCATTCTCAGGATTAGCGGCAACAGCCTTCTTGAACCAAGCAGCACCCTCGTCGGCATTGTTGTCCGACATAGCCATCAGACCCTTGTTGGCAAGAGCGACGTAGCTGTTAGGATACTTAGCCAGGTGATTATCGAGCAGAGCGGTCTGAGCAGCCTTGTCCTTCATACCATCATAGATGCTGAAGAGGTTGCCGAGAATCTCGTCGTTCTCAGGCTCCTGAGCGTAGAGTGTCTTCATCTCGTTAACGTAGTTCAGAGTATCCTCCTTAGACTTCAGCGAGGTACGCATCACGTAGAACAGGAAGTTCTGAGCGTCCTTCTTCATCTCTGCATCCTGCATAGCGATGTTCAGATACTTCTTAGCGCGAGCCATATCCTGAGCCTCGGCAGCATAGCGACCAGCGTAGTAAGCTACCTGACCGATATAAGCCTTCTCGGCCTCGTGGTCCTGAGATGCGAAGAAAGGCTCAGCAGAAGAATCGAGGTAAGCACCCCAGTACTTCAGCACGGCAGCATTGTCGCCCTTGCGAGCCATATCCTGACCGATGTTGACCAAGTGGTTGCGAACAGCCCAGATGCGCTGTGGGTTCTTGTCAGCATACTCGGGCTTAATCTTGCCTTTGGCATTAGGCATCTGATCATACTTATTGCACTCGATAGAGGCAGCGATAGCATTGCAAATGCTCTCAGCCAATCCGAGGGTATCGTAAGCTTCTTCCTTACCTGTTCCGAGCTGAATGGCAGCCTGGTTCTGGGCAATAATACCCGTCTCCTTGCTGACCTTCTCAAGAGCCAGATCAACGAGTTTGTTGTAGGCCTCAGCACGCTCCTCGTCGTTAGCCAACTGAGCTGGCTGCAACAGAGCTACTGCGTCTGCGTAGGTTTTAGCTTTCTTAATAGCTTTCAAAGCGTCACTGTCACCGGCAAAAGCTGTAGCACTGGCTACCAGCATCATTGCCATCATCATTACTTTTTTCATAAGCTTCTAATATTGGTTAAATAATTAATTGTCAATTATCAATTACTCATTTGTCGGGGTATCGATAGCGTCAGTCAGCTCCTCATCGACAATCTCTGCTTCTTCAACATCCTCTTCCTGGCTGCTCGTCACCTTGCAGACGCTGGCGATGGTGTCGTTCTTCTTTGTGAGATTAATGAGGCGAACACCCTGAGTGGCTCGACCCATCACACGCACATCGGCTATCTTCAGACGAATCAGAATACCCGACTTGTTGATAATCATCAGGTCGTTCTCGTCGGTCACTACCTTGATAGCCACCAGACGACCAGTCTTCTCGGTGATGTTGAGCGTCTTAACACCCTTCGTGCCTCGGTTGGTCTTACGATAGTCCTCAACCTCAGAACGCTTACCGTAGCCGTTTTCTGATACAACCATAATGGTCTCCTGCTGAGGATCGTTGACACAAACCATACCTACAACCTCGTCGTCACCATCGTCGAGACGCATACCGATAACACCGGTAGAAACGCGACCCATCGTACGAACCTGGTCTTCGTTGAAGCGAACAGCACGACCGTTGCGGTTGGCCAACAGCAATTCGTTGGTGCCGTTGGTGAGGCGAACACCTACCACCTCGTCACCATCGTTGATATTGATGGCACGGACACCTGCCGCGCGTACATTCTTATATTGATCGAGACGCGTCTTCTTGATGATACCCTGCTTGGTGGCAAATACCACATAGTGCGATTTGAGGAACTCTTCGTCGTTGAAGTTCTTAATGCGCAATACAGCATTGATAGCATCGTCGGGCTCGATGTTCAGCATATTCTGGATAGCACGGCCCTTCGAGTTCTTGTCGCCCTCAGGAATCTCATAGCACTTCTGCCAGTAGCAGCGCCCCTTCTGGGTGAAGAAGAGCAATGTGTTGTGCATAGTGGCAGGATAGATATACTCGGTGAAGTCGTTGTCACGATGACGGGCAGCTTTGGCTCCGACACCTCCACGACCCTGCTCGTGGAACTCGTCAAGCTTCGTGCGCTTGATGTAACCCATGTGCGAAATAGTGATGACAACGGGATCATCGGGATAGAAGTCTTCGGCATTGAACTCGTGGTCGAAGGGAATAATCTCGGTACGACGCTCGTCGCCATACTTCTCCTTCACCTCCTGCAGTTCTTCTTTCATCACCTGCTTGCAACGCTCGGGG
>JAEEGI010009562.1_pt1 | contig 21209 bp, 17 predicted proteins | sample 8958751 | NCBI WGS metagenome assembly JAEEGI01 (sample SAMN16246545, study PRJNA631951) | gut metagenome | biome: gut microbiome; feature: rumen; material: KS-attached | host: Bos | place: Iran: Karaj | collected 2018-10 | reverse complement strand
CCTTTGCAAACTCTTCTGTCTTATGGAGAAGCTCTTCAGCGCTCTCCGGGAACATCGTGTAGAGGGATGCAAAGCGAACCTCTCCCTTGAGGAAGTCCTGGAACTTGCTCCAGTCGGGTTCCTTGGAATCCAGGCTGAACGGGTTCTTGTCAGTGCCTGCAAGGGCGGGATTGTAACGGTAGAGGTGCCAGTAACCGCAGTCCACTGCAAGCTTCTCTTCCTTCTGGCTCAGGCCCATGCCGGCCTTGAGGCCATGGTTGATACAAGGGCTGTAGGCAATGATGAGTGAAGGACCGTCATAAGCCTCTGCTTCCTTGATTGCGTTGAAGAACTGCACGGGGCTTGCACCCATTGCAACCTGGGCAACATAGACATAGCCGTAGCTGATTGCCATCATGCCAAGGTCTTTCTTGCGGATCTTCTTACCGGAAGCGGCGAACTTTGCGATTGCACCCACAGGTGTAGCCTTGGAGCTCTGGCCGCCGGTGTTGGAGTAAACCTCGGTGTCAAGGACAAGGACGTTTACGTTCTCACCGCTGGCAAGGACGTGGTCCAGGCCGCCGTAGCCGATATCGTAGGATGCACCGTCACCGCCGATGATCCACTGGCTGCGGGAAGGAATGAAGTGCTTGTATTCGACCAGTTTCTTGCAGGTGTCGCAGCTGCACTGCTCTGCAAGGGGAACGATCTTGTCTGCGACCTCGCGTGTAACTGCGGGATCCTTGGGAGCCTCGAGCCACTTGGCTGCAAGGGCCTTGATCTCCTGGCTGCAGCACTCGCACTCGAGAGCCTGCTTCATGGTGTTGGCAACAGTCTCGCGTGCGCGGTCAGAGCCGAGCTTCATGCCAAGGCCGAACTCGCAGAAGTCCTCGAACAGGGAGTTGGCCCATGCGGGACCGTGGCCTGCTGCGTTGGTGCAGTAAGGGCTGGCAGGGAAGGATGCGCCGTAGATGGAGGAGCAGCCCGTTGCGTTTGCAACCATCATGCGGTCTCCGAAGAGCTGGGTGATGGTTTTGATGTTGGGGGTTTCGCCGCAACCTGCGCAGGCTCCGGAGAACTCGAACAGAGGCTGTGCAAACTGGCTGTTCTTCATGTTTGCGGTCTTGTCCACGTACTCCTTGTAACCCACCTTCTTGTTAAGGTAGTCGAAGTTGGCCTGCTCTGCGGTGTCGTTGATGTAAGGAACCATGCTCAGGGCCTTCTCCGGCTTGGCAAGGCAGACATCCACGCAGTTGCCGCAGCCGGTGCAGTCGTCGACGGAGACGGCGATGGCGTACTTGTATTCCTTGAGGTTGGCCTTGCCCTGTGCAAGCTTGAGACCTGCGGGAACCTTTGCGGCTTCTTCTTCTGTGAGAAGGAAAGGACGGATTGCTGCGTGAGGGCAGACGAATGCGCAGTTGTTGCACTGGATACACTTCTCTGCATCCCATGTGGGAACGGTCACGGCCACGCCGCGCTTTTCGAATGCAGCGGTGCCTGCGGGCATTGTACCGTCGGCGTAAGGCATGAAGGCGCTTACGGGGAGGGTGTCACCTGCCTGGGCGTTGACGATATCGGCGATATCCTTGACGAATGCGGGAGCGAGGCGGTCCTTGTTGGGATTCTCGAACTTTGCGGTGAGATTTGCCCACTCTGCGGGAACGTGAATCTGAGTGTACTCGCCGCCGCGGTCTACGGCTGCGTAGTTCATGTTCACCACGTTCTCACCCTTCTTGCCATAGGACTTGACGATTGCATCCTTCATGTATTTCACTGCATCCTCGTAGGGGATGATGCCGGTAATCTTGAAGAAGGCGCTCTGGAGGATGGTGTTGGTGCGTCCGCCAAGGCCGATTTCTGCGGCAATCTTGGTAGCGTTGATGATATATACCTTAATGTGCTTGCGGCCGATGACTGCCTTCACGTTGTCAGGGATGTTCTTTATGGTCTCTTCCTCGTCCCAGAGGCTGTTCAGGAGGAGGGTGCCGCCTTCCTTTATGCCCTTGAGAACATCGTATTTCTTAAGGTAGGAAGGTACGTGGCAGGCCACGAAGTCCGGGGTGTTCACCAGATAAGGTGCCTTGATGGGCTGCTTGCCGAAGCGGAGGTGAGAGCAGGTGTAACCGCCGGATTTCTTGGAATCGTAGTCGAAGTAGGCCTGGCTGTAAAGGTCCGTGTGGGAGCCGATGATCTTGATGGTGTTCTTGTTGGCACCGACGGTACCGTCAGAGCCAAGACCGTAGAACTTGCACTCGGTGGTGCCGGGCTTCACGATGGAGACTTCGCTCTTGATGGGAAGGCTCTTGAAGGTGACATCGTCCACGATGCCGACGGTGAAGTCCGTCTTGGGTTCCTTGGACTCGAGGTTATCGTAGACGGCGATGATCTGGGCGGGAGTGGTGTCCTTGGAGGAGAGACCGTAGCGGCCGCCGATGATAAGGACGTTGTCCTTGCCCTGGAAGAGGGCCTTTACGTCAGTGTAGAGGGGCTCTCCAACTGCGCCGGGCTCCTTGGTGCGGTCCATGACGGCTATGCGGCGGACGCTCTTGGGAAGCACGGAGAAGAAGTATTTCTCGCTGAAAGGACGATACAGGTGGACGGTTACAAGACCGTACTTGCGTCCGCGGCTTGCGAGGTAGTCGATGGTTTCCTTGATGGTCTCGGTAACGGAACCCATTGCGACGATGATGTTCTCTGCAGTGGGGTCACCATAGTACTCGAAGGGACGGTAGCTGCGGCCGGTGAGCTCGGAGATCTCTCCCATGTAGCGGGCGACGATATCCGGAACTGCTGCATAGAACTGGTTGCGGGTCTCGACTGCCTGGAAATAGACGTCGCCGTTCTGTGCGGTGCCGCGGGTGACGGGGGCGTCAGGATTGAGGGCGCGCTCGCGGAAGCGGGCAAGAGCCTTCTCGGAGACCATTTCCTTGAGTTTGTCCTCGGGCAGGGCCTCTATCTTCTGGATCTCGTGGGATGTACGGAAACCGTCGAAGAAATGGAGGAAAGGAATGCTGGACTTGATGGCGGAAAGGTGCGCCACGGCTGCGATATCCTGGGCTTCCTGTACGGAGCCGGAGGCAATCATTGCGAAACCGGTCTGGCGGCATGCCATCACATCCTGGTGGTCACCGAATATTGAAAGGGCATGGCTTGCGAGGGCACGGGCGCTCACGTGGAACACTGTGGGAAGCATCTCGCCGGCAATCTTGTACATGTTGGGGATCATGAGAAGAAGGCCCTGAGAAGCGGTGAAGGTGGAGGTGAGGGCACCTGCCTGGAGGGAACCGTGAACGGCGCCTGCGGCACCGGCCTCGGACTGCATCTCCGTCACTTTCACTGTTTCACCCCAGAGGTTTTTCTTTCCATGGGCTGCCCACTCGTCAATGTTCTCTGCCATTGTGGAGGACGGCGTGATGGGGTAGATGGCGGCATGCTCGCTGAACAGGTAAGCGATGTTCGAGGCGGCGTAGTTACCATCGCAAGTGATGAATTTCTTTTCGTTTGCCATAATTTTAGTTAAGGTTTATGTAGTTTATAGTTGTTGTTACTCTATTCCTTCTATTGTCAACTCCGCTTCCGGCCCTGCAATGCGCTTCACAAGGTTCTGGAGAACCGTGCCGGGGCCAATCTCCACGAAGCGTGCGGCTCCGTCGGCAATCATGTTCTGGACACTCTTTGTCCAGCGGACTGGGCTTGTGAGCTGCTTCAGGAGATTGTCCTTTATGACGGCAGGATCCGTGGACGGAAGGGCCGTCACGTTCTGATAAACAGGGCACACGGGAACCTTGAAAGGAGTTTCCTCGATGGCCTTTGCAAGCTCTTCGCGTGCGGGCTCCATGAGAGGGGAGTGGAAGGCTCCGCTGACGGGGAGTGGAAGAGCCCTTTTGGCACCTGCCTCCTTGAGCGATGCGCAGGCTTTGTCCACGGCTTCCTTCTCTCCGGAGATGACTACCTGGCCGGGAGAATTGAAGTTTGCGGGGACAACGCCGGGGATGCCGGCACATACCGTCTCAATGACATCGTCCGGAAGGGCGATGACGGCGGCCATGGTACCAGGTACAGCTTCACAGCATTTCTGCATGGCCAGGGCGCGCTTTGAGACAAGCCTGAGGCCGTCTTCGAAGGAAATGGCTCCGGCTGCCACAAGTGCGGAAAACTCTCCAAGCGAGTGGCCTGCCACCATGTCCGGTGCGGGCTGGTCCATAGCAAGGATTACGCTGTGGAGGAAAATTGCCGGCTGCGTTACTTTTGTTGCCTTGAGCTCATCTGCGGATTCGCCGAACATGATGTCGGTGATTCTGAAGCCAAGGATGTCGTTTGCTTTCTCGAAGAGGTCTTTCCTGGACTGATAAAGGTCCTTTGCCATGCCTGGGAACTGGGACCCCTGTCCGGGAAAAATGTAGGCGGTTTTACTCATAGTCCACAAATATACGCATTTTACGCGAGATTATCAAGCCTTGAAAAGCATACCGCCAATGTTGTCTCTGGATGCTCCGGTAACGGAGGACAGGCAGGATGGCGTATCCGTCATGTACAAAACGCCAAGGAAGGCAAAAATAAGCGCTTCCTTATAGTCCACCACCTCCGGTTCGGGCACTGTGAGAGTGCATCCCGAGAGCGCTTCCATGCGCTCCAGAAGGAACTTGTTCCATGCTCCGCCGCCGGTTGCAAGGATGTTCTTACCGCGCTCCGTTACCCTTGCAAGCTGTATGGCACAATGCTCGTAGTATGTGCGGAGAATATCCTCCAGAGGCAGAGAGAAACTGTCTATAAGCGGAAAGACATTCTTTTCAACCCACTCGCGCGCAAGAGACTTGGGCGGTTTTGCACTATAGTATTCAAGGGAATTCAACTTGTCCAGAAGGCTATGGCACACGTTTCCACGGCGTGCGATATCCCCATCCCTGTCCATCTCCAGACCGATGGTTCGGCAATATCGGTTGATTACGTAATTCACAGGTGAAATGTCAAAGGCAATGCGCCTGGGGCCATCGTCATAGGAAATATTGGAGAAGCCGCCGATATTGAGGCAGTAGTTGTAGGCCCCGAACAGCGCCCTGTCCCCGACCGGCACCAGGGGAGCGCCCTGGCCGCCAAGCATTATGTCCAGGCGGCGGAAATCGGACACCGTCTGGATTCCCGTTTCTGCGGCAATTGCCGCGCCATCTCCAATCTGGAACATGATACCCTTGGACGGTTCATGGAAAACAGTACTGCCGTGGGATGCTATGAGGTCCGGCTTCACTCCGAATTCGGCCATGAACTCGTTCACTTTCTGTCCCAGGAAGTGTCCGTACTGGCTATGGAAAGTGATGAATTTCAGTGCGGACATCTTCTGGACCCTGTTCATGAGAGTATCCTTGAGCTCCGGGGTATAGCTATAGCCTTTTGCACAGTCTATCCTATAGCTCCATTTGCCGTTTCTTCGGGTAAAAGTGGCACAGCAGACGTCCAGTCCGTCCGCCGATGTCCCGGACATAAGTCCTATGCTTCTGTATGTGATATCCATGTGGTAAATTTACAAAAATTGTACTATCTTTGCAATCCCATTCACGGATGCCTCCGTAGTTTAAAGGATAGAATAACGGATTCCGGTTCCGTTGGTCCCGGTTCGATTCCGAGCGGAGGTACAATTCCTTAGTAAAGCCAGCCGTTACGCAAAAATGGCCCAAAACGCGTAACGGCTGGCTTATATGGATTCAATCTGCCGGAGGACGGCTTCGTGGTAGAAGGACTGTCTCTGCTCCTGAGTTATGGCGTAGCGGACAAGGCGGGAGCTCTCTTTGAGGCCGTCGTCAAGGTTGCAGACGTATAGGTCGCCTACATCGGCAAGGTAGAGCCTGTTGTAACGGATGTCAAGGTATTTCTGGAGCTGGAGGGTGTAGTTCATTGCTTTTACGGCTTCCGCCTCTTTTAGGTCTTCCCTGGAGAAAACGAAAAGACCCATCTTATCGAACCTACCGTAGAAGCCGTTTCCCACTTTGGAGACCTTGCTCTCCAGGATGCGCCTGAGGGGGAGGGCCATGGACCAGTAGGAGAACTCCTTCATTCCTATATACTTACCTTCTTCAAGGCCGTAGGCATAACCGTACTCCAGTATCTGACTCCATTCATCGTCCTGAGGGGTTGGGGTGACTCCGGCAATGTCCTTTAGAAGCTCTTCCTCGGCCTTTTTGCTCTCTTCCATAGCACGTGTGACCTCTATGCCGATGCTCTTATCGTCCGGGGTCTGAAGGTCAGGCCGGTCACGGTTCACCAGGCATTCGAACTCGCTTCCCAGAATGGAGGCGAGGGTTATCTGGGCGTACTGCTCAAAGAAACAGGTTCCGAAGGGTCTGGGATTAGCCATTAGTCAGAGGTTACTTTGTTATAATCCATTCTATAGCGTCTTCCAGCGGCGTATCGGTAAGGACATCAGGGTCGATGGGATCGTCGCAGAAGACCTCTCCGGTGCGGGCAACGTCACAGCCGGTGGTGAGGACCAGCTGGTCTCCGCCAGGCAAGGTGAAAGGCTGGTTGGCCGATGCGTATCCGGCAGTAGGGGAGCCGAAGACGCGGACGTAATCCAGGCCTCGGAAGCAAAGGGAGTATGCTCCCATTGTGGTGTTACCTTCTTCATCCAAAGTGGAAATCAAGAAATTGTCTACTATCCTGAGATCTTTGAATGAACTTGGCATTTATTTGCAAATTAATTCCATTGACGTGTACTGTGGATTGAGTCCCAAGGATTCATAAAAGACCTTGGCCCCTGGGTTGCATTCCCACACGTGCAGGGTTATGTTATGGCAACCGTTTTTGCAGGCGAACTCTTTGACGAAGTTAAAAAGTGCTGTCCCAACACCTTCTCCGCGGGCACTTTTGTCAACACATAGATCGTCTACATAGAGAGTCTTGATTGGCTCTAGTGCTCCGCCTGAAGGCCGTTGAATGGCGCAGAAGACATATCCCAGCACAGCCCCGTCCTTGTCATAAACGAATACCGGAGTATCCGGATTGGCGAATATGGCAAGAAGATCCTCGTCCGTATACTTCTTTCCTTCTTGCCGGAATAGGTCCGGCCTTCCTTGATGATGAACTGCCAGCACCTGCCGGAGCAGGCCGTTGACTGCATCAAGGTCTTTAGGTTCTGCAGGGCGTATGGTATAACTATTCATTTGGCGTTCATGTCTAGTATAGTGCCATCCGTTTCATGGTTCCGGACTATTTCTTACCGAATATCTTTTTTACGTCAGATTTGATGTCGTTGAAGATTTCCTTGGCGGTCTCGCTGGCCTTATTGGCAGTTTCGGTGGCTTTCTGGTTCCACTGGTCCTGTTTGGCCTGTTTCTCCTCAGGGGAGAGGGCCTCGTAGTCCTTGACTTTGCCCACTACCTTGCCGGCGCCTTCTTTCACGGCGTCTGCGGCACCGTACATAGCCTCGTTGATTTTGTCGGCAGCATGAAGGATTTGTTCTTTGACGGACACCTTTCCGTCTTTGTTGGTGTCTTTGGGGTCGAATTCCTGATTCTCGTTCATGGTGATATGTAAGATTAAATTAGTCGGTAATAAGACTGCCTTCCTTATGGTCGAAATAACCGTTCACGGCAGTTGCCATAAGGAACATATTGGTGGCGATGCGGTTAATCCTCTCTTCCTTCAGATGCAGGCCCAGGGGTTGCCAGTCAAGGGTTTCGTCTTCCATTGAATCCACGAATACGATACCCGGGAAACGCTGTGAAAGACTCTTTCGGAACGTCTCTGTGTACATCCTGCACAGTCCGTCCAGTTCTGCCTCCACGGCCTCGGTGGTCTCCTTTTCGCGCTCGGCCTTGTAAAGATCCAAGAACTCTCTGTAGGAACCCGAGAGACTAAGGCTGAGTTCCTCTGGGGTATCGCCGCTAAGGAGCCAGCAGTGATTGACGTCATCCGGACTAACGGCTGTAGGAAGGTCGTGGAGCTTCGCTATGCTTATTCCATGGAGATAGAGGGTGTCCTTCCGCGTTGCGAAGTGAATCTTCTCGAAGTCAAGTCCAAGGGTGGCACTGGCATGGTACTTTCCTATGTATAACACCTTCTTCATACCAGGGTTGGCAATATCGTCAATGAATCCCGATACCTTCTCCAGGAAACCCTTCTTCCCGGAGAGTCCGTACTTGGAATCCTCCTTGAACTGCTCTAATGGCTCTTCCTTGACGATATATCCGCTCTTGTTGAAGGACATGGTCTCAATCTTTGAGGTAAGGATTAGGTTGGACGGCATCCCGGCGGTTTGTGACCAGGTGTCAAGGCGGCTCTCCAGCTCCCTGTTCTCCTTTTCCAGCACGGTGATACGCTCCTTCATGGCATTCTCCTTCTTCTCTTTCTCAAGGAGTTCCTGAGCCTGGCGGGTGACCTCCCTCTGGAGAAGAGAGTTGATGGGGCGGTTAGCCAGAAGCATGAAAAGAATTGTTAGCGCGTTGGAGAGAATGACTGCAAGCCATAAGGCCATCTTTCCGACCGAGAGGAAGAAAACCAGATTAATAATAATCAGGAGTGCGCATCCTGCCACGGCAGCATAACTGAGAAGAAGCTTGCGGCGGCTAAGCGATGACTTGATGTTTTTGGTTAGGAAGAGGCCCATGTCTTATTGTAGTTATTTTATTATTCTTTGTATCAATGCTTCATCGGCGGGAAGCCACTTTACTGTGTTGATGTCTTCCCGGATTTCATTTATCGGGCCACCAGGAAGGTTTATTGTATGAGAATTGCTCCCGTTCCGCAGCCCATGCTTCGGAGACAAAAACGGTGTCTGCACGGTCTGTGTAGAGGATTCCGTCCAAATGATCGCACTCGTGCTGGAAGATTACGGCGACGTAGCCCTCGATGTCTTCCGTAACCTTTTCAAGCGTTCCGGGGCGGAGGTAGGAGATACGGACCTTGTCGTGACGTTTTACGTATCCCCTGTACGGAGGTACGGAAAGGCAGCCTTCAGGGCCTGAAATCATCTTGCCGCCAAGGGAGTCTATATGGATATTCAGATACGGCTCGAACGGGGCGCCGGCCTTGTCAAGGCGCATCACGCATACAAGCCTGACGTTAATGCCCACCTGCGGCGCGGCAATGCCAACACCGTCCTGGGACGGATGCTGAACGGAATAGAGCATCTTGTCTATGAGCGTCTGAAGCTGCGGGGAGCGGAGCTCCTTGCGCGACATATCCCGGCTTTTTGCGCGAAGGACAGTACTGTCTTCCGGCATTGTGAGAACGTACATCAGGGAGTCAGATTTCTCAATCACAGTGCGCTCGTATGCGGAAAACGGCTTTCTGCACAGCAGCAGTACGGCCGCTGCTGCAAGCAGTGCGGCTGCGGGGAGGATAAGCTTTTTCATTTTATTGCGAAGTCTTTGGGAAGGAGTGCCCTCCGGATGTTACAGCCTGCGTAATTGCCGAGGACTATCATGGGATAGTACCACAGAAGCCCTGCGTCCCAGCTGCCTGCGGCAAAGATGTAAACCACGTCGGCAATTGAGTGGTAGAAGCCGCACACTATGAACAGAGGTACGCCGAAGAGCACCGGGGCAAGGTTCTTTGTGCTTCTGTACGTCCAGCAGGCGATATCTATGATAAGGCCGCACCCCACAGCCCTTAGGAAACTCCTCCAGGGACCCTGTGCCAGGCGGCCGGCAACAACCGTCTTTGCCCTTTCTACGGATTCCCCGCCAAGGGACCATATCACAAGGCCGATTACCGCGCAGGCCAGGATGTTGAAAAACCATATCCTGGCAAGGTCCGGCAGCTCTTTTACGGGCATGACACCTGCCCTGCCCGTGTACAGCGGAGTTCCGGTAAGCACCACGCCAACAAGGCCGAATGCAAAGATGACGGCGCCGGGGATGCCTCCAAGGGCAAGGAAACCGCATGCGCCAAGGCCTATGAGAATGCCTGCAAATGTAGATTGTCTGTTCATAGTCCAAATATAAGCATTATAATCGTATTATTACCTATAATATTCTGGATCCGTGGAATTCTGACGCCCCTGTGGCAGAGGCGACGGCGTCTATGTTGTCTGGGGTTATGCCGCAGCCTGGCATTATCACAATGCGTCCTGCAGCCTGTTTGACGAGGTCTCTTATGGCGTATCTTCCTTCATAGGCACTGGCCTTGTGACCGGATGTGAGAATTCTCTCTATTCCAAGGCGGATAATGACTTCCAGTGCATTGTACTGGTCTGTGCACTCGTCAAAAGCCCTGTGGAAAGTAATGTGAAGAGGCCTTGCCTCCTTCACAAGAAGCTCCATCACCTGTCTGTCTACACGTCCGTCCTCTTTCAAGGCGCCTATTACAACTCCGTTCACGCCCAGTTCCTTGCAGCGGAGGATAGTCTCAAGCATCTTGTCAACCTCCTGGCCGGAATAGACAAAACTGCCCGCACGGGGCCTTACAAGCACGTTTACCGGGACTTTTCCGGCAAGTTCCAGGGACATCCTTATCAACTCGTCGGACGGGGTTATTCCTCCGCAGGAAAGGTGCTCGCACAGTTCTATCCTTTTTGCTCCCGCTTCCACTGCATGCGCGACGCTCTCCAGGTTTTGACAGCAGGCTTCTACAAAATACCTTATCATAATTTGGGGATTATCCTTTCAAGGTCTGCGGCAAGGGAGGTGTTGTAGCCGCTGGATACATAGAAAACACGGCCGAAGCTGTCGCAGACGGCAATAACGGGGATGTTGTGCGGCCCGGGAACGGATTCCAGAAGTGGAGTGTCCGCCGGGAGCTCCACAACCGGCCTTCCCCAGCTCTCAAGCAGCCCGGAAGCCGCTTTAAGCTCGCTTCTTGCGTGGCTTGTTGGCTCGTCCTTGTCTCCCATGATGGCAAGGATGAAAAACCCTCTTCCCGTCTGAGGCAGAAGCGCATCCACGTCCATATTGCCGATGACGGAAGGTTTGTCTCCTGAATCTCTTACAACAGGAACCAGATCACGATGTTCATCGCCCTTGAGATTGAGAAATTCCAGCCGAGCCAGTACGCTGCCGTCGGCAAGGCGCTTTCCGGTTGTAAGGAGGTAGTATCCCTGGTCCACGCTCATTATTTCCGGCAGCCCGGTTTCCTCATAGTCCAGAAGGGAAGTGCCGTCGGGGGAGAAAGAGGACAGGGTGTAGTCCCTGAAATAGCGGTCCGATACCGGCCTCAGGAATGCCTGAGGGGCGGTTTTCTCCACGGAGCCTGTAACAAGGTCCATCTCTGCGGGGATGCCAAGGGTACGGCAGAGTGCCACGTAGAATATCTTAAGTGCGGCGGAATCGGTCTTGCGGGTGCGCCAGACGGCAATGGGGGAGGTGCGGAGGTTCTGTGGATTCTTCCCGTCCACGATCCTGATGTTATCCCTGCACCAGGCCATCACTTCTTCTTTGGTGGTGAGGCCTTTGACCTCCTCCGATTCAAGGATCTCCGCTCTGTAGGGCCTCAGGTGCTCAATCTCCACCCTGGCGGAACCGGTGCCAAGAAGGGCATCCTCAAGGACATCGTACCTGACATCGGCAAGATCTTTGGCCGACAGAAGGGAAAGCACGGCCTCTGCTTTTTGGGAATATTTATCCCTGAACTTTTCTACGCTGTGGTTAACGTGGTCGTGCGACTCCCTTATTGCATCTTCAAGGGCAAGGCGTCGGGAATTCTCTGCAGCCATTTCCGGTGTTACGGTGCTCTCAAGCGGATTCTCCGGAGGGGGAACGATATCAAGCTCGTCGGAAAACTCTTCGCCGAAGCTATGGCAGAGGTCTACGGTGAGCTCCTCCCCGCTGGCGACTCCGTAGCCGAACCTGCCGCCTTTCCAGGCCAGAACAAACATGTCTCCGATGCCGGTGTCAAGGGATGCGCGGCCATGGGAATCGGCCTTGTATGTTACTACATTGTAGAATTCTGCATAGTTGTAAATGCGGAAACTCACCGATGCATTTTCCGCAGGATGACCGTCTTCCATTACGGTTACAGTGACGCGCCTGGCGGGAACGTAACCTCTTATGACATTGATTTCCGTATAGCATGGGGTGCGCTGGATTACGTCTTCAGGGCCTTTGTAGTCTCCGTATACTTTTGTGTGGAGTATCATTGCACGGGACACGGAACCGTTGAACCATGCCCTGTCCAAAGCAGCCTCCGGTTCGCAAGCTCCCATGAAATGCCAGCCGTCGCCTGTCCAGACTTCAACCCACGCATGGTTGTCGTCCGTGTGTGCCCAGCGGGGAGTGTATACCTGGCGGGCCGGAATTCCGGCGGCCCTCAGCGCCGCAACGGTTAGGACCGATTCCTCCCCGCACCGGCCAACACCTCTAAGCATTATGTCCTCCGGGGACCCCGTACGGGCGTCGGAAGGCTGGTAGGTGGCCTGCTCGTGGCACCAGTGGTTTATCTCCAGGGCAGCATCTGCAAGGGTCATTCCGCGTACTCTGGAGCAAAGGGTATCGGCATAGAGGGTGCGGAAATTGTCCAGCGTCTCGTTGTTCACGCGAAGGGGGAGTACGAAGTGACAGAATTCGCGTTCAGGGATGTTCCAGGCCATGTTTTCCCGGACCTCGAGGGTCTTGCGGACATTGGCTTCCCAATAATCTCGGGCGTACTGAAGATTATCCGGAAGAGGCATATATTTGTAAAGCCAGTCAACGTATCTTTGAACAGGCCCCTTGCAGGAAACCAGGACCAGAACTGAAGCTAAGGTGAAAATGAAACGTTTCATAACACAGCGAAGTTAAGAAAAAACTATAAATAATTGATTATTTATACAAATAATACTAACTTTGATTTTTAGACCGAATTGTACAAACCTGAATCAATGAACGTGCGAAAGAAAACTGTGCTGGAGAAACCCGAGCTTCAGGAGGCTATAGGAGTCCGTGGCTTCCTGGGAAAATGGGTTACGTCCATGGCATATAAGCTCTTTGAACTTGAGGAAGTTAACCGCATACACACAAAGTATGTGGACAGCACTGGACCGGAATTCTCCGCCCATGTGCTGGAAGAGGTTGGCGTAAGTTACCAGCTGCCTCAGGAACAGCTTTCCCATATCCCCGCAGAAGGCGGCTTCATCACTGTGTCCAACCATCATTTCGGCGCCATCGACGGAATGATCCTGAGCTCTGTCATAGGTAAATCAAGGCCTGATTACAAGATACTTACAACTTTTCTTCTGTCCATGATACCTTGCCTGAAGGACAGTTTCATCGGCGTTGACAACTTCACCAGCGGGCAGGCACGGAGTGTAAACGGTATACGTTCCGCCCTTGGCCATATTGCGGAAGGTCATCCGCTTGGCCTTTTCCCTGCAGGAGAGGTTGCAACCTGGCAGAGAGGGAAGAAAAAGACCGCCCTTGGAAAGAAAAGAGTGGTTGAGGATATCCCCTGGGCACATAACATTATCAAACTGGTGAAGAAATCCGGCTTTCCCGTGATTCCTGTCTACTTTGACGGTGCCAATTCGCGTAAGTTCCATATCCTTGGCCTGATTCATCCAAGGCTCAGGACTGCCATGCTGGTGAAAGAGCTGTTCAACAAGAAAGGCACACTTGTAAAAGTCCGTATCGGCGCCCCCATCCCGGCGTCCGAGATTGCCGAATTTGATGTTGAATCCCTTGGACAGTACCTCAGGAACAGGTGCTATGCCCTTGAGGAGCAGTGCAGGACGGAAACCCATGGAGACAATGTCCATAACTATGCCAACCCCGTTGCGGATCCCGTCCCTGCGGAAAAGATTCACCAGGAGATAGAAGGCCTGAAGGATCACATCCTCTATGAGATTGGAGATTACAGGGCGTACCTTCTTAAAAAAGATCAGGCTCCTTACCTCATGAAGGAACTGTTCCGCCTAAGGGAAGAGTCCTTCCGCCGTGTTGGAGAAGGTACAGGCAAGTCTGAAGACACAGACAAATACGACGACTACTACCACCAGATGATAGTCTGGAACATCCCTAACGGGGATATTGTAGGAGCATACAGGCTTGGCTTCGGCCCGGAAATAATGGCCGCACACGGAGGCATCGGCGGTTTCTACTCCGATTCCCTTATCAAGTATGGCCCCAAGGCAAAGGAGTATCTTCCCATTTCCATGGAACTGGGCCGCTCGTTCGTTGCAGAAAAGTATCAGAGGGAGGTCATCCCCCTGAAGCTTCTTCTCACAGGCCTTGCAGTTGCCGCTTATCAGAACCCTGAGATTCAGTACTATACCGGCCCCGTGAGCATCAGCAGCGACATGCCTTCGTTCTACCAGAGCCTGGTGGTACATTACCTCATGCGTGACTACAGGATGAATGATGCTGATAGCATCGCCGAACCTTCGCATCCTTTCAAGGACAATCTCCTGAGGGTGGATCCGGACCAGCTGCTTCAGTTCCCTAAGGAGGGAATCGACTATTTCGACCGCCTGATTTCTTCTTTATCGGACGGAAAATATCGTCTTCCCGTGCTTGTGAGGAAGTATTTCAGCTGCGGCGCAAAGGCCGTATGCTTCAACGTGGATCCGGATTTCGAGAATTCTCTTGACTGCACCATATTCCTAAGGCACAGCGACTTCCCGGAGAATACGCTCCGCTCTATAGTCCGCGGCCTCCCTGAAGACATTCAGGACGGTATCTATATGCATTTCTACGGCAGGCATAAGGAATAAGACACATGGACAGTCCTCTGTGGGTATATGCGCTGGGCCTTGCGGGAATGGGCATTTACGGTACCCGTATCATCATCCAGTGGTACAAGTCGGAGAAATCCCATAAGGTGGAGTCTCCCGCCGTGTACTGGGTGCTGGCAAGCATAGGCGCCGTGGTCCTGTACCTGTATGGCTGGCTCAGGAAGGACTTCTCCATCATCTTCGGAGAGAGCGTCAGCTACTATATCTACATGTGGAATATAAGCGTCCTGGGCCTTTACAAGAAGGTGCCCAAATGGGTAGTATGGGTGCAGGCGCTGTTCCCGGCGGTGATTGTGGGACTGATGATGATGGACATATCAGGGTTCGTGAGCAATTTCCTCAGAAACAAGGACGTCCCGCCGGAACTGCTCCTGTTTGGTGTCCTGGCGCAGTTCATTTACGAAATACGCTCTGTCTACCAGCTCATGTACTGCTACAAAAGAAAAGAATCCATACTCCCGCTTGGGCATTGGATTCTTGCAGTAGTAGGTTCTACCATGATAATAATCTATGGCCTTATCCGTCACGACTGGGTGCTGGTCATAGGCCAGTTCTCCATACTCTTCTCCATCCGCAACCTCATGATATGCGTCGGATATGAAAAGAGAAAAAGACAGGAAGAGGAGAATACCCCTACACCCGGTTCTTTTTGATTTTTCTTACAGGATCGCAGGTGAGGCCTATGCCTAACTTCTTGAATGTCTTGCGGTCCACCTCGCTGAGCATAACGGTTGAGTGAACCTGGGCGCCTTCCAGATTGGGAAGCTGCTCGATTGCAAGCTTGCAGTTCTCGTCAATGAGGCTCATCATGGAAATTGCCACCAGGACCTCGTCCGTATGAAGGCGGGGATTGTGCCCGTGCAGATAGGTGACCTTGGTCTTCTGGATGGGCTCGATCATGGTCTGGGGAATGAGTTTCACGTTATGGGCGATGCCTGCGAGGTGCTTGAGGGCATTCAGAAGAAGCGCGGAACTTGGGCCCAGCAGGGGTGAGGTCTCGCCTGTCAGGAGCGTACCGTCGGGCAACTCGATTGCAGCGGCGGCCAGGCCGGACTTGTCTGTCCTTTCCTTGGCTGCAACCGTGCAGAGACGGTCTGCAGTTGAGATTCCTGCGCGCTTCATAAGGAGGGAAATCTTGTTCACCTCGTTTTCGGTGGCCTTGCCGTCTGCGAAATTGCACAGGGCGGTGTAGTACCGGCGGATAATCTCCTGGAGGGAGGCCTGGCGGACCACGTCATCGTCACAGATGCAGTTGCCAACCATGTTTACGCCCATGTCCGTGGGGGACTTGTAAGGGGATTCGCCGTAGATATCCATGAAGATGGCGTTCATCACCGGGAAGATCTCTACGTCGCGGTTGTAGTTGACGGCGGTTTTGCCGTAGGCTTCCAGGTGGAAGGGATCTATCATGTTGACGTCCTCGAGGTCTGCCGTAGCGGCCTCGTAGGCAAGGTTTACGGGGTGGGTGAGGGGAACGTTCCAGATTGGGAAGGTCTCGAATTTTGCATAACCGGCCTTGATGCCGCGCTTGTTCTCCTGGTACAGCTGGCTAAGGCATACGGCCATCTTGCCGCTGCCGGGGCCGGGAGCAGTCACAACCACCAGGGGCTTTGTGGTCTCTACATAGTCGTTCTTGCCGAAACCCTCTTCAGAGTCTATCAGGGCAACGTTGTGGGGATACCCGGGTATGGTGTGGTGGTAGTAGACCTTGATGTCCATGTTTTCCAGGCGCTTGCGGTATGCCTCCGCGCTGGACTGGCCGTTGAAATGGGTTATGACAACGCTGTTTACGGAAAGGCCGCGGGCAATGAACTCGTCCCTTAGGCGGAGAACGTCCATGTCGTAGGTGATGCCAAGGTCGCTGCGGATTTTGTTCTTCTCTATGTCTACGGCACTTATGACGATGATTATCTCTGCGTCATCCTTCATCTGCATGAGCATCTTGAGCTTGCTGTCCGGCTCGAATCCGGGGAGGACGCGGCTGGCATGGTGGTCGTCGAACAGTTTGCCGCCGAATTCCATGTAAAGCTTGTCGCCGAAGGCGGCGATACGCTGCTTGATGTGCTCTGACTGGATTTTGAGATATTTCTCGTTGTCGAACCCGTATTGCATAAGGACAAAGTTTCTTGAATACGGGATACAAAGATAGTCATTATTTCTTATATTTGTAAATCTGAATATGAAAAAGATTGCGCACATATTAGTCTGCACGCTCCTTGCCTGGAGCTGCTGCAGCAGTTTTGAAAAGCAGTTCGTAACTCTTACGGATGCCGTTCCGGATGCCATTCTGGAAATCCGCTACTATGGTACATACAATTTTGTAGGAGACCGTATCGACGGATATCTCCAGCCCACGGCCCTTCTCACGAAGGAAGCGGCAAAAGCACTGAAGGAGGTCAGTGACGACGTGATGTCCCAGGGTTACCGTCTCAAGATTTACGATGCCTACAGACCCCAGAAAGGCGTCGACCATTTTGTCCGCTGGGCTGCCGATGTCAAAGACGTAAGGATGAAGCAGTTCTTCTATCCGGACCTTGACAAGAGCGTTCTGTTTGAACAGGACTATATCATGGCAAAAAGCGGGCACACACGTGGCTCTACCGTGGATCTTACCCTTTTTGACATGACTTCGGAGAAGGAAGTTGACATGGGCGGAACCTTCGACTGGTTTGGTGAGGAAAGTCACCCGGATTTCTGCGGGAACCCGGATACAGGGGAGTACACAGGGGGTATTTCAGCTGCCGGCCGTTCAATCACTGCAGAACAGTTCGCAAACCGCATGATTCTCCGCAAGGCAATGCTCGACCATGGTTTCAAGCCCCTTGATTCCGAATGGTGGCACTTTACACTCAAGGATGAGCCATATCCGGACACGTACTTCAACCAGCCGGTAAGGCAGCTCAAGGCATCATTTTAGTCCCTCCATCTCTTTACGGAGTTTCTGGTTTGAGATGAATGAGCAAAGGTACGAATAATCAGCGATACATCAAGGTAGCAGTTTTGCTTTAAGCCGCTGGCGTGCTTTGGTAACTGAGGCAGGGGAGATTCCCAGCAGGATGGCTTGCTCGGAAACAGAGAATTGCAGGTGCGAGAGGATATAGGTACGGATATCGCCCTTTGTCAGGTCGGGGTGCGTTTCCCGGAGCGTTTCGGGTGTAAGGTCGCATGAATTCCGGAGCATCCGTTCCAATTCGGCCCATTCTTCATCTAGAATATAGCGGGGACGGGCGCGGAGTTCCTGAAGCAGGTGATTCTGCCCGACGAGCGCTTGTATGAGCACATAAGAATCTACTTCGCCGCCAGGACCTCCGCCGGCATTCGGGATAAATCCTTCCCGCTCGTCGTTTCCGGCTCGGATGACCATCAGAAATGCCCTGACATTTTTGCCGAGGATTTCGCTGGCTTGAGGGATGGTGAGCGGACTTTTTCCGCCGGTGCAGGTTGATGCAAGGCCCATAGCCACAAGAATGAGTTGATAATAAAGCGTTTCTGCATCTTCACCATGCAGGCCGAAGGTGCCTGCTATCGCAGAAAGGCTCTCCGCCTTGAAACCTACGTGGGAATCAATGTAATCCTTGTAGGAAGCGGGTTGCGACTGCGATTCCATGATCATGGAGAATAGATGCGGCTCGTCCATGGCGAACCAGATAAAGGCTATGCCAAAGCCTTTGAAAGGAGGATTGAGCGCAAAGCCGTCTCCCACCCGCTTCCGGTACAGTTTCCGGGCTTCCTCCCGGACTGCTTCCCGGACTCCTTGAATGGAGCCGAAGGAGGAGAAGATGGCGTTGGCCCCGCAGCCCAATGAAGCACACAGGTTGCGGGCTGTAAGTGTCGAAAGACCTCCCACTCGCACCAGATTAAGGGCGGCGGAAAGGATTCTTTCCTTTGTGACAGTAACCGGTCTTGCCATAATCGATGTTCCGTATCAGTTGGGCACAAAAATAAGCATTAGAGCAGGAATGTCCAATCAATTTTTGGGAATTATCACAAATTGTCCACATCATTGTCCATATCGATTATTATTTCGGAACGTAAGATACACTAACTTTGCAAGCGAAATAATATGGACAAACGATGAAACGACTGATTGTATTGTTAATGCTCACAGTGATTGCGCTTCCTGCACTGGCGAAGGGCGACTGGAGGGGAAAAGTGGTAGATGAAAAGGGCGAGCCTGTGTCTTATGCCAACGTGGCCGTGCTTTCCAAGACTGATTCCACCGTGGTATGTGGCGTGGTGACACAGGAGGACGGCACATTCAATATTGTAACCAACGAGCCGGACGGCATCATGATGGTGGCCATGCTGGGCTACAAGACGGTGTATCTTGCGCCCGTTGACGGTGCTGTGATTACCCTGTCCGATGATACGCAGATGCTGGAAGGTGCAGTGGCGAGCGCCGTCATGCCCAAAACAAAACTCACGGGGGAGGGATTGCAGACGAATGTACGCGGTTCCGTGCTGGAGAACGCGGGATCGGCCAAGGACGTGCTTGCAAAGACCCCCGGCCTAATTAAGGGACAGAACGGACTCGAGGTGATAGGGAAGGGCTCTCCACTCGTTTATATTAATGGAAGGAGAGTCTCTGACAGTACGGAACTCGACCGCCTCCAAAGTAATGAAATCCAGAGCGTGGAGGTCATCACCACCCCCGGCGCCCAGTACGACGCCACGGTGAAGGCGGTGGTCCGCATCAAGACCATCAAGAGGCAGGGAGACGGCTTCGGCTTCAATCTGAATGCATCGGACGCCCAGTCCCTTCGCTGGGCCAGGGGCAACGACCCCTTCGGCGCCATTAATGTGAACTACCGTACCGGAGGCCTGGACTTCTTTGGCGGGATCAACTATACCCGCAACACTTCCCGGCAGGAAAGCAACCTGGAGAAGCAGACCTTTGGAAGGACCCAGGCGGGGGATGACTGGCTCTTCGAGAACAAGGGGACGCTCCTGAACGAATACATCGGCAGCTCCCTCTATGGCAACGCAGGCGTGAACTGGCAGATGGCCGACAACCATTTCCTTGGCGGCAAGGTGGAGTGGGGCCGGCACCTGACCTACAACGTCCGTACGGAAGTGAACGACAACGTCTTTGAAAACGGGACGCTGACAGACAAGCTGAATACGGTCTCGGAGGACATAATAGGAGACAGAATCCCGTATAATCTTGGCGCCAACATTTACTATAACGGTGTCGTAGGAGGTAAACTCGGGATTGACATGAATCTGGACTACTACGGCACTGACGACAGCTCAAAATCGGCCTCTGAGGAAACCAGCGAAATGACACAAGACGCAGCCATCAGCAGCGCCAGTAACAACGCGGGACGTATGTACGCCGCCAAGGCGGTGCTTTCCTATCCCATATGGAAAGGCCAGCTGCAGGCCGGGACGGAGGAGACATTCTCCCGCCGCACGGACAATTACTCAATTTCGGGCATATCTATTCCGGCGTCTGAGGCAACGGTGAATGAAGACAACATTGCCGGTTTTGCTTCCTACGGCTGCTATATCCCCGATGTGGGACAGTTAAGCGCCGGAGTACGTTATGAATATGTTCATTACGCCTATGAGGATGCCATAACGCCTGCAAATAACATAACAAGGGACTATGGGAACTGGTTCCCAAACGTTTCCTATGCTGGAGTTATCGGCCAGAATACTCAGAACCCTGTCCAGCTAATGCTGAATTACAGCACCAAAACCAGCAGGCCTCATTATGGGAATCTGTCAAGTGCAATACGCTATAACAGCCGATATATCTGGCAGAGCGGCAATTCCCAGTTGCAGCCGGAACTGTCCCATAATATCGGCCTTACCGCCGTGTGGAAATGGGTAACGTTTATGTTCAACTACACCCGTACCGACGATGCCATCGTAACCTGGTCCTCGCCCTACGGCGACGAAGGCGTGGTGCTGGTAAAGCCCCGTAACATTGAAACGCCTTTCCGCATGATGTCCGCCTATGTTAATCTGACCCCAACCGTAGGACCCTGGAACATGAATTATACATTGGGTATCCTTCCTCAGTGGTTCACTATAAATGCACCGGATCCCCGTGAAGAGTCCGGCATACGCGTAACTACGTTCAATAACAAGCCCATCTTCTTTGCCCAGCTTTTCAATACCTTCACCGTGAATGGAGGATGGCAGTTTGAACTGGGAGGAGTATTTATGAGTCCCGGCTATTCCAGGAACCTGTATATGACCAACTGGTTCGTTGACCTCAGTGTTGCCGTGCAGAAGACGCTCCTCCGTGACGGCTCGCTTGTTTTGCGCCTTGAAGGAGCAGACCTTACGCGCAACGCATTTTTCAGCCCCTATTCCGACTTCGGCAGCCATACCATCATGCAGACAAACCTGCTGGACACCCAGAAGGTGAAACTATCCGTCCGCTACAACTTCAACACAGCCCAAAGCAAGTACCGCGGCACGGGTGCAGGAGCCGACAGCAAGGCCAGAATGTAATATACTTTTATAATGAAGACATTGGTTTTAAATACATTAGGTAAAGAAGTCCTTAATCAGGTAAATGCTCTGATTATAGACAAAGAAGTGGAGGTAGTCGATACCTCAGACATGGAGATTGCTCATTGCA
>JAEEGI010009560.1_pt1 | contig 21210 bp, 14 predicted proteins | sample 8958751 | NCBI WGS metagenome assembly JAEEGI01 (sample SAMN16246545, study PRJNA631951) | gut metagenome | biome: gut microbiome; feature: rumen; material: KS-attached | host: Bos | place: Iran: Karaj | collected 2018-10 | reverse complement strand
CGACGAGTTACGACTCTGCTCGAAGGGCATCGACCTCGACAAGGAGACGGTAGAAGTCAATGGTGCACGACTGGCTGACGCACGGCTCGACATCGCCTTAGGCGACACTGCTGCTGCCGATACGACGACCTCGAAGACCAAATGGCGCATCAATGCCGACAGTCTCAGCATCTACCGCACGGGACTGACTCTACATCTGCCAGGCGACACACTGAACGTGAATGCGTGGCTGGGACACACCGTAGCCCGAGAGGCCCACATCGACTTAGGCAAATCTGTATATAAGATAGCAAGCCTTGACTGGGACGACGGACGACTGGCCTATGACAACCGTCAGAAGCCCGAGACGGACGGTCTCGACGCCAACCACATCGCTCTCAGCGGCATCCGGTTGGGCATCGACTCCATCAGTTATACCCCATCAGGCACGTCGTTCTTTATCCGGCAGACAGCGCTGACAGAGAAGAGCGGACTGGCGATTACCGAACTGACGGGCGGCATCAACCTCGATTCCACCTACAACCACATCCGCATGCCGCTGATGACGCTGAAAACGCCCGACTCTAACATCATGCTCGATGCAGACTTGGACTTTAACGCTTTCGACGAGCAGAGGCCAGGCATCTTCAAGATGCGGCTGTTCGCTCAAGTGGGCAAACAGGACATCTTCAAGGTGGCGGGTAAACTGCCACAGAAATTCACAGAGCATTTCCCCAACAAGCCGCTCATCATCAGAGGATCGGCAGACGGAAACATGAACCATCTGGTTCTGACGGGCCTCAACATCGACCTTGCCACCTCTCTGCACGCCAATATCAAAGGAACACTTGACAACATAAGAGAATTCAGCCGACTCAAAGCCGACTTGCAGGTAGAAGCCCAGACCAAACAACTGAATTTCATAACCGCACTCATCGATCCTAAGATGAGTAACACATACCGCATCCCCGACGGCATCACGCTCAACGGCAAACTGACAGCCAACGGAACCAACTACGGTACCAATATGACACTTACCGAGGGTGGCGGCAGCATCAAGATGGTTGGCAACGTCAAGATGCCTCTCAACGCCAAGGGATCGCTGGAGCCAAGTCTGATGTCGTACGATGCCGATATCGACATCAGGAACCTGAACCTGCACCACTTCCTGCCGAAAGACTCCATCCATGCTCTGACAGCCGACATCACGGCTTCGGGCTATGGCACTGACTTCTTCTCGCCCAAGAGTCGTCTCAATGCCGAAGCCAGCATCGACAAACTGCAATATGGCAGTTGGAATCTGGACAACATGATAGCCACCGTCATGCTTGCCAACGGTCACGGTGCATTCGACATCGTAGGTCACAACCAGATACTAGAAGGTTGCATTGGAGCCGACCTGTTGCTCGACACCCGCAAGATCGAGGGCACCGTCAGCGGCGACTTCACGAAGGCCGACCTCTATCAGATGCGCCTTGTGGGGAAACCCCTAACCATCGGCACCAACGGCAGTCTCAAGGTCTTCTCCGACATGAAGAATATACATTATGTCAGTGGACGGCTGAACGATGTCTATGTGAAGGATGCCAGTAAGACCTACAACCCTGGGGATGTAGGCATCCTGCTGAAGACCAACCCCGACACGACCTACGCGAGGATCCAGAGTGGCGACTTCATCCTGAAACTCGATGCCAGAGGCGGCTATCAGAAATTGCACAGCCAAGCCACCGTGCTCACCGATTCCGTCATGAGACAGTTCCGCGACAATATCATCGACCAGCCCGCCATCAAGGCCCTGCTACCTGTCATGAGCCTCCACTTAGAGAGCAAGCGCGACAACCCTGTGGCCAACTTCCTGAGAGCCACGGGTACCGACTTCAAGGAAATGACGCTCGACCTCACCACGTCGCCAGAAACAGGCATCAACGGTAAGGGGCATATCTTCTCGCTCAACTATGACAGCATCAGGATCGACACCATCCGACTAAGTCTGATACAGAGGGAAAACCGTTTGTCATATCAAGGACAGATATGTAACAACAAAAGGAATCCGCAGTTCGTCTTCAATGCCCTCATCGACGGCCATATCCATGAGCATGGGGCACTGGCAGGACTGCGCTATTACGACGATAAGGGGCGCATGGGCGTCCGCATAGGTGCCACAGCGGAGATGGAGAAAGACGGCTTGCGCCTCAGGCTTCTGCCCGACCGTCCTACACTGGGATATAAGGAGTTCAATCTGAACAAAGACAACTACATCTTCCTCGCCCGCAATCAGAAGATCAAGGCAAAGATCGACCTCATTGCCGACGACAAGGCAGGTATGAAGATCTATACCGAGCATCAAGACTCGACGATGCGTCAGGATCTCACCCTCTCGCTCAATCAAGTCGATCTTGGTGAGATTACCTCAGTCATTCCCTATCTGCCCCGTATCACTGGAAAACTCAATGGCGACTACCATATCCTACAGGATCAGGAAGGAAAATTCTCTGTCGCTTCGGATATGGCCGTACGGAATATGACTTACGAGCACTCGCCCATCGGCAATATCAGCAGTGAGTTTGTCTATATGATGAAAGAAGACGATACGCATGCCATCGAGGCAAGACTGTTGCTCGACGACGAGGAGTTCGGACTGCTAAGCGGCTCCTACCAGAACGGTGAGGAAGGTCGTATCGATGCCACTTTCACGATGACACGTATGCCACTTTCCATCGTCAACGGATTTGTGCCCGACCAGATTGTGGGACTTGAGGGCTACGGTGATGGTACACTGACCATTCAAGGCACCACCCGTCACCCCGAGGTCAATGGTGAGATCTATGTGGATTCCGCTTATCTGGTGAGTGCGCCTTACGGTGTCAAGATGCGTTTCGACAACGACCCTGTACGCATTGTTGGCAGCCATCTGTTGTTGGAGAACTTCGGACTCTATGCGTATAATGATGAGCCCTTGAACCTCATGGGCGACATCGATTTCAGCGACACTGATCGTGTCAAGATCGATATGCGGATGAGAGCCCGTAATCTGCTGCTCATCAATTCCAAGCAGGAGCCCAAGTCGGTAGCCTTCGGAAAAGCCTTCGTCAATTTCTTCGCCCGTCTGCAAGGCCCATTAGAGGAGATGAGGATGCGAGGCAGGCTCGACGTGCTCGGCAACACCGACATGACCTATATCCTGCTCGACTCCCCGCTATCGACAGATAACCGGCTGAACGAACTCGTGAAGTTTACCGACTTCAACGACTCCACGCAGACAGTCATCACCCGTCCTGCCCCCAACGGTCTGGATGTAGATCTCAATATCAGTGTATCCCAAGGTGCCCACATCGTCTGCGACCTCAATGTAGATCAGACCAACTACATTGACCTCTTGGGCGGAGGCGACCTTAGAATGAGATACACCTCAGAAGGCATCAATCTGACAGGACGCTACACGCTCTCAAACGGAGAAATGAAATATTCGCTGCCAGTAATACCGCTGAAGACCTTCACCATCAAGGACGGCAGTTATGTGGAGTTTACAGGCGACCCGATGAACCCCAAACTGAACATCACAGCGACAGAACAGGTAAAGGCGACGGTAAGCAGCGAGAGCGGTATTGGGCGCTCAGTGCTCTTCAACTGCGGCGTCGTCATCACCAAGACCCTCAACGACATGGGACTCGAGTTTATCATCGAATCGCCCGAGGACAATGAGATCAGCGCTGAACTCACAACGATGTCGGTAGAGGAACGCGGAAAGTTGGCTGTAGGTATGCTTACCACAGGCATGTATCTCGCCAGTGGAGGCACAGGTACGTTCTCGATGAACTCCGCTTTGAGTTCGTTCCTGCAGAGTGAGATTAACAGCATTGCAGGTTCAGCCCTGAAGACGCTCGACCTCAGTGTAGGTGTGGATAACAGTATGGACGCCACAGGTAGCAGTCATACCGACTATTCCTTCAAGTTTGCCAAGCGTTTCCTCAACAACCGTCTGAAGGTTCAGATCGGCGGAAAGGTATCTACAGGTGAAAACAACCTGCAAGGACAGAAGCAATCGTTCTTCGACAACGTGACGATGGAGTATCGTCTGAACCAGGATGCTACCCAATACGTAAAATTGTTCTATACCCAGAACGCTTACGACTGGCTCGACGGCTATACCAGCGAATATGGCGGCGGTTTTATCTGGCGACGTAAGTTGAGTAACTTCTGGGACATCTTCCGTTTCTGGCGGAAGGAGCCACAACCCGTTTTGCGTCCTATGCAATCCAATATGCCGGCCACGCGGCGCGACAGCGTAAGGACTGACAGTTTAATCATTAAAAAGAAAAATGAAGAAAGAAGATAAACGGCTCATACACCTGATGCTATTGGCTTCTGCCATCTACCTTCTCTCATCCTGTTCGATGACAAAGGGGATTCCAGAAGACGATCAGCTCTTCACGGGACTCACGAAGATAGCCTATGCCGATGAGCCGAAATACGAGGACAAGGCTTATAAGGACCATCTGGCAGCCACCAAGGCAGAGTTGGAAGCTGCACTTGCTACCCAGCCTAACGGTTCACTCTTCGGCAGCAGTTATTATACCGTTCCCTGGTCGTGGCATCTGTGGGTGTATAACAAATATGCAGGAAAAGAGTCGGGATTCGCCAAATGGATGGTGAAATCGTTTGGTAAGCCACCCGTTCTGATGAGTAAGGTAAACCCGGCCCTTCGCGCCTCTGTGGCTCGCTCTGTGTTACAGAACAATGGTTACTTCCGGGGTAATGTCACTTATGAGAAAGTACCTCAGAAGAACCCCAAGAAATGTAAGATTGGCTATACCATACAGTTTGACTCACTCTATACCCTCGACACGGTGGCGTATGTGAATTTCCCCAAGGACATGCAGACACTCATCGACTCTACCAGACAGGAACAACTTATCAAACCGGGAAAGCCTTTCAGCATCGCCTCACTCGACGGAGAACGGACACGTATCAACAATCTGTTCCGCAACAACGGCTACTATTATTACAACACCAACTATGCCTCTTATCTGGCCGACACCTTCGCTATTGAGAACAAAGCGCAACTCCGATTCCAGCTCGCCAACGGTCTGCCTGGCGATGTGTGCAAGAAATGGTATATCGGACATATCGACGTCCAGTTCCGCAAGACCGCACGCGAACAACTCAAAGACTCCATCAAGCGCCGGCATCTGACTATCCACTATAACGGCAAGAGTTCGCCCATCCGTCCGAGCGTGGTACTCAGAGACCTGCAGTTGCGTCCGCGTCAGGAGTTTAATTACGAGAAATTCCAGGAGTCAACCAGCCGCATCAACAGCAATGGTGTTTTCAGTAGAACCGATTTCCAGTTTACGCCCCGTGAGGGAACCGACACCCTCGACCTGAGCCTTAACTGCGTCTTCGACAAGCCCTATGACTTCTACATCGAAGGCAATTGGATAGGACGCACCAATGGACGTTACGGTCCGCTGGCCAAAATCGGTTTCACCAAGCGCAACGCTTTCCGCGCTGGAGAAAAACTCGATATCAACCTGCACGGCGCATACGAGTTTGCCAGTTCTGGAGGTTCTGATGCCAGTAACTATCAGTATGGTGCTGATGCTGCCATCGAGTTCCCCCGACTGCTGATACCCTTCTATAACACCAACCGCATACGTCGCGACAAGAACGGACGCCCTCTGCGCCGTCGATTCTATTCCACACCTACCACTTATGCGAAGATCTCGGCCGACATCATCCGTAGGCCGGAATACTATAAGATGCACATTGTATCGGGAGAATGGACCTATCGTTGGCAGACCTCAGAGACAAGCCGTCACGAGTTTTCACCCCTGACACTGAAATATCAGTTCATGAACAGCAGCACGGCTAAGTTCGACTCCATCCAAGACGAGAACATCTATCTGCAGCGTACGATGGGCGACTATTTCATTCCCAAGATGCGCTACACCTATATTTATACGAGTCCCATCAGACTGCGCAACCCCATCCGCTGGGAAACGACCATTTCGGAATCGGGCAATATTGTTTCGCTTATAGATGCAGCTTTCGGACGATCGTTCAATGAGAAAGGAAAAGAACTCTTCAAGAACCCGTATTCCCAGTTTTTCAAGCTGGAGACTGATTTTACGAAGACATGGTCAATCGGTACAGAGTCAAGTCTGGTGGGCCACATCAATGCCGGTGTGGTATTCAGTTACGGCAACAGTTTCGAGGCACCCTTCAGTGAAGAGTTCTATGTAGGAGGAGCCAACAGTATCCGTGCGTTCAGCATGAGAGACATCGGTCCAGGTGCTTTCTCGCTCAACCAATATGGCGAAGTGGAAAAAGCCAAGCAAGCAGCCTATCTCTTGCGAAACGGCGATCTGAGACTCGTAGCAAACCTTGAGTACCGCGCCCCTCTCTTCGGCCGTCTGAAAGGAGCCATCTTCCTTGATGCTGGCAACGTATGGCGTCTCCGCAACTTGGAGATAGGTGATATCCAAGACTATATAGATGAGGGAATGGACGAAAAAACCGCTACCGAGAATTATAACAGAATCATGAAATGGATTGAGCCCATGAAGTTCAAGACCTCCCGATTCTTCGAAGACATTGCGCTCGGTACAGGTATCGGATTGCGTTACGACCTTGGATTCTTGGTGATTCGTCTCGACTGGGGTATTGCCCTCCACACGCCTTATGACACAGGGAAATCAGGATATTTCAACATCAATAGCTTCAAAGATGCGCAGGCGCTTCATTTCGCCATCGGTTACCCATTCTAATGTTAAGGCGCGTTAATCCGTCACTTAATAAAAATCTTTTTAGTACCTTTGCGGCAGTTTTATCAAAACTCTAATATAATTAGCTTATGAAACCAACTCTTTTCCTGCTTGCAGCAGGTATGGGCAGCCGTTATGGCGGTCTTAAACAGCTCGATGGTCTGGGTCCCAATGGTGAGACCATCATGGACTACAGTATCTATGATGCCATCGAGGCCGGATTCGGCAAAATCGTATGGGTTATCCGCAAGGACTTTGAGGAGCAGTTCCGTACACAGATTCTCTCGAAATATGAAGGTAAGGTGAAGTGCGAACTCTGTTTCCAGGCACTCGACGCTCTGCCCGAGGGCTTCAGTGTTCCAGAGGGTCGTCAGAAGCCTTGGGGCACAAACCATGCAGTGCTCATGGGCAAAGACGTGATTAAAGAGCCGTTCTGCGTCATCAACTGCGATGATTTCTACAACCGTGATGCCTTCATGGTGATCGGCAAGTATCTGGCCAACCTCCCCGAGGGTGCCAAGAACCAGTATGCAATGGTGGGCTTCCGTGTAGGCAACACCCTCTCTGAGAACGGCACAGTGGCTCGTGGTATCTGTTCAAAGAACGATAAAGGACATCTGACAACTGTCGTAGAGCGCACAGAGATTGTCCGTTGTGCTGCCGACGGTTCCAATGCAGGCGCTGCATCAGAGCCTATCCGCTATAAAGATGAAGACGGCAAGTGGGTTGAGGTGGCAGACAACACCCCTGTATCGATGAACATGTGGGGCTTCACCCCTGATTACTTCGAGTACTCTGAGGCTTATTTCAAGGAGTTCCTCTCTGACCCGAAGAACATGGAGAACCTGAAGGCTGAGTTCTTCATCCCCTTGATGGTGAACAAGCTCATCAACGAAGGAACGGCTACCGTTGAGGTGCTCGACACGACCTCTAAGTGGTTTGGCGTAACATACGCTGCAGACCGCGAAGCTACCGTTGCCCGCATTAAGCAGCTCGTGGATGAAGGAGTATATCCCAATAAATTGTTTTAAATGAACATTGATATCTTGACAAGCGATCAGGTGGCCCAACTAAGCCACCTGATTTCAGATGCACAAAACATTATCATAACCTGTCACAAGAGTCCTGATGGTGATGCTATCGGCTCGTCACTGGGCTGGGCCGACTATCTGCACTCATTAGGCAAGGAGCCGACCATCATTGTCCCAGACCAGTATCCTGACTTCCTGCAGTGGTTGCCCAATACGGAGAAGATCGTTCGTTATGACAAACACCCAGAGAAGTGCGACTTGCTCTTCAAGATTGCCGACCTGGTGTTCTGCCTCGACTACAATGCGACCTCACGCGTCGATGAGATGGAACAGGCTCTCGTCAGCGCTCGCGCACCAAAGGTACTCATCGACCATCATCTGGATCCTTCAGTACCTGCTGCTTTGACCATCTCCTTCCCAGAACTCAGCAGCACCTGCGAACTGGTTTTCCGTATCGTATGGCAACTCGGAGGCTTTCAGTCACTCAATAAGCAGTTCGCTATCCCCATCTATTGCGGTATGATGACTGATACTGGTGGATTCCTCTACAACAGTACCCGTTCTGAGATATATTTCATCATTGGTGAACTGCTGACCAAGCACATCGACAAAGATAAGATCTACCGTAACGTCTATCATAATTACTCAGAAAACCGCATCCGGCTGATGGGCTTTGTACTGTATGAGAAGCTGGTCTATATGGCAGACTATCATGCAGCCTACTATACGCTTACGCGTGAAGAACTTCAACGTTTTCATTTCATCAAGGGCGATGCAGAAGGACTTGTCAACATTCCCCAGCAGATCAAGGGACTCAAACTGTCCATCTCACTGCGTGAAGATACAGAGAAAGGAAACATCATCTGGGTAAGCCTTCGTTCTGTAGATGATTTCCCTTGTAACCAGATGGCTGAGGAGTTCTTTAATGGTGGCGGACATCTCAATGCGTCGGGCGGACGACTCAATTGTTCGATGGAAGAAGCTATTGAGATTGTCAGAAAAGCCATCATCGCCTACGAAAACAAGTTAAAGTAGGCAAATTTGGACGATATTTCCAAAATATTTCGTAATTTTGCACCGTCCAAAGAAATTACAGACAATGAAGAAAATAATATTCATCATGATTGCCGTTGCTGCCGTCTTGGCCAGCTGTAACAATTACGAGACATACGGCGATAAGAAGGAGAAGGAACGTAACGCCATCTCCCAGTATATCTCCAGCCATAATATCACGGTCATCTCTGAAGACCAGTTCAAGGCACAGGGCATGAAAACGGATGTCAACAAAAACGAATTTGTCAAGTTCGACAAGAACGGTGTCTATATGCAGATTGTACGTCCAGGTGTAGGCTCAGAACTGAAAGACAAAGAGAAGGCAAACATCGTATGCCGTTTCTCTGAGTTTGATATCATCGCGGATAGCATCACATTCCGCAATAACACGCCAAACTTTGCCAGTTGGCCTGATGTCATGTATGTATCGCGTTCAAGCAGCGTTTACACAGCCTCATTCCTTGGCGGCGTCATGTATAGTGTCTATTCAGCATCTGTTCCCGCTGGTTGGCTCGTACCGCTTACCTATATTAAGATAGGACGTCCGCAGTCAATGACAGAGGAGTGCGCAAAAGTACGTCTCATCGTTCCTCACACTCAGGGGCACGCCAATGCATCCAGCAACGTAAAGCCCTATTATTACGAAATTACCTACGAAAAGGAAGCATAACGATTTTTATATTTTTCACATGACACTTATTAAATCAATCTCCGGTATCCGCGGAACTATTGGTGGACCTACCGGCGACACGCTGAATCCCCTTGACATTGTGAAATTCACAACGGCATATGCCAAGTTCATTGGGAACCAGAAACATCAAAAAGGCGATATCAGTGACAAGAAGCCACTGATTGTTGTTGGTCGTGACGGCCGTATCTCAGGACCAATGGTCCGCAATGTGGTGGTAGGTACCCTCATGGGTATGGGCTACGACGTCATTGATATCGGTTTTGCAACAACCCCCACAACAGAACTGGCTGTACGTATGGCTGGTGCCGATGGCGGCATCATCATTACAGCTTCACATAATCCACGCCAGTGGAACGCTCTGAAACTTCTCAACAGCGAGGGAGAGTTCCTAACTGCAGCAGACGGTAACGAGGTGCTCCGCATGGCAGAGAAAGAAGATTTCCAGTATGCAGAAGTTGACAAACTCGGAACCTGTACCATTGACGAAAGTTATAATCAGCGCCATATCGACTCTGTGCTTCAGCTGAAGCTTGTGGATCTTGAGGCTATCAGGAAACGCAAGTTCCGTGTATGCGCCGATACCATCAATTCTGTTGGCGGTATCATCCTTCCCGAGTTCTTCAAGCAGCTTGGTGTTGAATTCGAGATCCTCAATGGTGAGTGCACAGGCGACTTTGCCCACAACCCAGAGCCTCTGGAGAAGAACCTCCAAGGCATTATGGATAAGATGAAGAAAGGCGGTTTCGACCTCGGTATCGTAGTAGATCCAGACGTTGATCGTCTTGCTTTCATCTGCGAGGACGGTGTGATGTTTGGTGAGGAATACACCCTCGTCAGCGTGGCCGACTACGTCTTGAGCCACACACCAGGAAACACTGTTTCCAACCTCAGCAGCACCCGTGCCCTCCGCGATGTAACTCAGAATCATGGTGGACAGTACACTGCAGCAGCCGTTGGCGAAGTCAATGTCACCACGAAGATGAAGGAAGTTAATGCCGTGATTGGCGGCGAAGGTAATGGTGGAGTAATCTACCCAGAGAGCCACTATGGTCGTGACGCCCTCGTAGGTATCGCCCTGTTCCTGTCATCTCTCGCACAGAAAGGATGCACTGCCAGTGAGCTTCGCGCCACTTTCCCCAGCTATCAGATTGCCAAGAACCGCATCGATCTCACACCAGAGACAGATGTCGATGCCATCCTCGTCAAGGTGAAAGAGATGTTCGCTCAAGACAATAGTGCACAAGTCAATGATATCGACGGTGTGAAGATTGACTTCCCCGATCGCTGGGTTCATCTGAGGAAGTCGAATACCGAACCGATTATCCGCGTTTATAGTGAGGCGCAGACTATGGAAAAGGCCGACGAACTGGGCAAGCAACTCATGCAAGTCGTTTACAAAATGCAATAACAGCAAAAGAGAGTCCCTACTGAGACTCTCTTTTTTATTTCCAACATTTTTCTGGTGAACCTACTTTTTAGACACCATCCTCATCGCTTGCTTCCTCTGCGGGGAGGTTTCCCGTTGTGTCCATCTGATCGTCGCGACGGATAGAGACATCACCGAAATTGCTGATAGTCATCACAATCGGGATATACTCATCAGTCTGAGGATGACTCACACTACCTGCCAATACGAGATGATTACCGTCAACCTTATCGAAAACTATTCCCTCGAGAATACCCGTATGGCGATAATCATCATCGAGTTGTTCTTTAAAACTGGTCTTGGTGAAAGAACGACTGAAGAACACACTACCGTCGGAACGAAGCACACGCACCGTGATCGTGTTATCGACAAATTTCTGCCCGTTCTCATCCGTCACCATCGGAAGAGTATCATTAGCCACCCTATTAATAGCCACTTGATAATCCCTATCCAACCACTTCACATCAGTGACCTGATTATAAGGTTGCATGGATACCGGACCTTGTGGCGCAGGCGTCTCCACAGGTTTCACGATGATATCTTCTGTCTGTTTTTTCTTACCACAACTTGCGACAAGTAATGCCATCATGATGACGGCCAAAAACTGAATTCTTTTCATTTGTCTTATTCGATTTGAGTGCAAAGGTAAGCATTTATTTCTATTTAGAAGAAAAAAACTCAAAAAAAAGCCCGTCTCCAAAGAAACGGGCCAGCAACTTTCCATTATCTATACTAACTATTTATTAACTATTTCTTGTCCTTATGGTGATGACGGGGACCGCGCCCACCGTGCTTTTTCATGTCAGCCTGATACTCTTTATACTGATCGGCATTCATGATTTTCTGCAACTCTGCGTCATAAGCCTTACGGTTGGCCTCGCGCTCCTTACGCATCTTCTCAAACTCCTCGCGGTTCTTCTCTCGCTGAGGTGTAGCACCCGTATTGGCATCCGGCTTCTCACCTGGTTTCATGCCATGATGACGACCATGATGACCATGACGACCACGAGGTCCACCTATCTTATCAGCATACTTGGTGTTGAGTTCCAACAGTTGAGCGGCCTGCTTATCATCGAGCTTGTACTTCTCGACAACACGATCCGTACGATGCTTGATCATCTCTGTCTTGTCAGGGCGCTTACATTCACAACACTTCTTTTCCTGATTATCCTGTGCGAAAGCGGCCGAGCTCATCATCACGGCAGCAATCATTGCTATTACCATCTTTTTCATATCTTTCCTGTTATTTAAAAATGTTAGACTTCATGTTACTTTATCTCAGTTGCAACTGTCTATTTGACGGAATTAAGGCATAAAAGTTTAACCAATAGACAAAAATCCTTATGAACTTTCAGCGAATTGGCTTTTTTTTACTATCTTTGCCGACAAATTATCAGCAAACGGGAAGTTAGTTTTTTACACGAATGAAGAATTTCAAGTTATTCATCATTGGCATTGCCCTTCTCATCCTTCTGGCCATCAGTCTTCTGATGTGCAACAGCCAGGTGGAGCACGAAGATGCGAGTACCCCGACAACGGCTCAGGGTCTCGACACCATACCTATGCTGATCACGCAGGTACAGCGCTGTGCCAGACTCTATACCGCTGAGTATCGTGTGCATAAGATCCTGACCCACGATGATGTGGTGCGCCTGAAAGGATCTCTTCTAAAACATTCCTTCAACATCAAGATGCCATTGGGCGATCGCAAGATTGCCATTCCGATGGATGCGAAACTGAAGGCTTACATCGACTTCAGCGAATTTTCGGAAAGCAATATCGAGCGCCAAGGCGAGAAGATAACCATCATCCTTCCCGACCCTAAGGTGACGATGACCAGTTCTAAGATTGACCAGAAAAACGTCAAGGAGTATATCGGGCTGACGCGATCCCACTTCACTGATGCAGAACTTGCCTCTTATCAACAGCAAGGGCGCGAAGCCATTATCGCCAGCATTCCAGAACTCGGCATGATAGAGACGGCACAAGCCAATGCTGCTAAGGTGCTGGTTCCGATGCTGAAGGAGATGGGCTATCAGGAAGCAGATATCACCATTGCCTTCCGTAAGCATTACGATACTGCAGACCTGATGAAATTACTGAAAACGGAGGATTAAGCATGAATAAATTAAAAATAGGTATAGGAGCAGTCATCGCCGTATTACTCTTGCTGGTATTTCTCTGGATCAGATCTGCCACAAAAGGCGATCATCTGGATTTCGGAACAGATAACGAAATCGACGTCACGCCTACACAGATTACGAGCATCAAGGCCATCGGTGAATGGGAATTTCTCTCTATCAGTGCCGAGGAACTGGTTGACACCTTGCGCAAGGGCATATTCTCCAACGATGAGTTGGCCCGCATCTACTACGGTACTCTCAGACTAGGCGTGAACATGCATCAGGCGCGTCCGGGATGGATCAAGACAACAGGCGATTCCGTAACAGTAACCTTACCCAAGATAGGACTGCTCGATAAAGATTTTATCGACGAGGCCCGTACGAAGTCGTTTTATGAAAGTGGCAAGTGGAGCACCTCCGATCGTGAGGCCATGTATCGTAAAGCCCACCGCCAGATGATGCGCCACTGCCTGACGAAAGAAAACCTTCAGGCTGCAGAAGCCAATGGACGCGAGCAGTTTGAGCGTATGATGCAAGCTATGGGGTTCGCTCACGTAAACATCATTTTTGAACATTGAACCAAGAACATAAATGAATACATTCAACGAGATTCTAACTGAGGTAAGTGGTTTCCTGTGGGGATGGCCGATGATCATCCTGCTATTAGGAACCCACCTGTTTCTGACCATCCGTCTGAGGTTTCCTCAAAGGCATATCCTGAAAGCCATCCGACTGTCAGTACAGAAGGATCCCGATGCCACAGGCGACGTATCACAATTCGGCTCCTTAGCGACAGCATTGGCAGCCACTATCGGCACAGGCAACATTATCGGTGTAGCCACAGCCATTGCCCTCGGCGGTCCTGGTGCCGTCCTCTGGTGTTGGCTCACTGGTGTGTTTGGTATCTCCACGAAATATGCAGAAGGTCTGCTGGCTATCAAGTACCGCGTGCAGACTGCCGACGGCAAGATGCTCGGAGGCCCGATGTATGCTTTGGAACGTGGTCTCGGTTGGAAATGGCTCGCCATCCTCTTCGCACTCTTCACGGCGCTCGCAGCATTCGGCATCGGTAATACGGTTCAGGCTAACGCCATTGCTACCGTAGCCTATGAGTCGTATGGCATCTCACCCTATATCACTGGCGCTTTCGTCTGCCTGCTCACGTGTGCTGTCGTGCTTGGTGGCGTCAAGACGATATCTCGTGTGTGTAGCATGCTGGTACCCTTGATGGCAGTCTTCTATGTCGTTGGCTGTATCTATATCCTCATTGTCAACGCAGCATACATCTGGCCTGCGCTGCAACTCATCTGTCATGCCGCCTTCTCCCCAGAGGCAGCAGGCGGCGGATTCGTGGGTTCCACTGTGATGATGGCAGCCCGTTTCGGCATCGCCCGAGGACTCTTCTCAAATGAGAGCGGCATGGGTTCTGCACCCATTGTGGCTGCAGCGGCACAGACCCGTAACCCTGTTCGTCAGGCTCTTGTATCTTCAAGTGGCACTTTTTGGGACACTGTCGTCATCTGTGCCCTCACAGGACTGGTGATTGTGAGTAGTGTGCTGGCTTATCCTGATATCGATTTCTCGGATGGTGCCACACTGACGAAGGATTCTTTCGCCAAGATTCCCATCGTAGGGCGCCCCTTGCTGACTTTCGGGCTGCTCACCTTCGCTTTCTCTACGATTCTCGGCTGGTGTTACTACGGGGAACGGGCTGTGGAATACCTGAAGGGGAAGTCGTGGGTAAAAGGCTATCGCGTACTTTTCATCATTGCACTGTTCTTTGGTAGTATCATGAATCTGGCAATGGTATGGAATCTGGCCGACTGCATGAACGCCCTGATGACGATACCCAACCTGATATCATTACTCTTCCTGAGTGGCATCATCGTTCACGAAACGCGCAAATACCTTTGGCGCGACAGACTCGACGAAGAAGACTAAGAACGCGCGATGATATCAACTACAGTCAGTGTTTTTCCCTTGACACAGAAACGCACGTCATAGTCCATAAACGGCATCCCATAGATACGCTCAGGATCGTTCTGATATCGTGGGCGCGGATCTTGTGCCAGTACTGCCTTCAAGGCGGGCAGTGCTTCGTCAGGCAGCAGTTGGGCTAACGGCTCTGGCAGTTCCACCTCAAGCGGTTCCCACGTCGTCTGATCCACAAATCCGCTCTTAGCCTCAGGATGAGCATCAGCATACACGACATACGGCTTCACATCGTAGATGGGAGTACCGTCCATCAGGTCGGCCCCAAGCACCTCGATAACTGGTCCCAGATGGGGGTCTTTAATGATACGGCTCAGACGCACGCACGAGAGTCCGAGACGATTCGGACGGAAAGGCGATCGCGTAGCGAATACCCCCATGCGACGGTTCCCGCCTAAGCGTGGCGGACGCACGGTAAGACTCTTGCCGTCGGCACTGCCGCCCTTGGCCTCCGAGAACTCCCAGATGAGCCACAGATACTCAAAATCCTCCATCCCGCGCACGGCATCTTCGTGCCTGTAAGGTGGTTCAAAAACAATCCGCCCCGTCAGTTCACTGGCGAGTCCACTCTGTCTTGGAATCCCGAATTTAGACTTCAACGGCGAGTGGAAATATGCTATCGGTTGTATCTCCATGATGTGCGAAATTACAATTTAATTGTCAAATCACAAAATAAATGGAAAAAAATTTTTATTTTCTATATTTTTTTTGTATTTTTGCCGAGTAATAACCACCGAAACCTAAGATGAAAGCATTTAGGAGTCTCCTTTTGACGGTCGCTATGCTGTTGACTGTTTTCCCAGTTCGGGCAGAAGACTATTCGCAGGATAAGACTTATCTTGCCCTACGAGAAGCGATGCATAATGCCTTCAACAATAACGACAGCGCCGCATTCTTCCCTGCACTTCAGAATTTTGAGGATTACCTTTTAGAGAAAGGCGACTTGCACAGTTACTACACCCAGCGGTGTAATGAGATTGTCTTCCTGATGAATCGTCAGAAGATTGTTGAGGCTTACAAGCGCGCCAGCGATCTCTCAAAGGAGTTGCGCGAGAAGAAAGTGGATAAGGAGATGTATATGGCCGTGAACATGCTGGGCCATATTAACCGTTACTGCGGCAACAAAGAGGAAGCCAAGAAAAACTGGTTCGAGGTGATTCGGATGATGGAGAAGGAAGGCTATTACGCTAATATACCTCCTATTTACATGAACATTGTCAATGTGGAACTCGACGATAGCCCGGAGGAAGCCGACAGTCTGCTGGAGATTGCCAAGGGCATTGCTCTAAAACATGCGCCAGAGCGCGTGTTCGACATCGAGACACGCCAGTCGCTGAGTTATTACTACCGAGGCGATATGGAGAAGTTCGTCAAGGGCTACAAGGCTTATCAGGAAGGTGTGGCCAAAGGGCTCACGTCTGTTCACGGCCGCAGCATGGATGTCTATTACCTAGCCTATCAGGGTCGTATCGACGAGGCTGTCAAGAAAGCCCGTGAAGAACTGGGCGATGAGGGTGGAGAGGCTATCGCACTAATCTATGCCAATGCCGGCAAATGGAAAGAGGCTTACGAGGCCCAGAAACAAGAGGCGGCTGCCAGCGACTCCCTCGACAATGTGGTGCTCACCAACAGCATGATGCGTATCCGCGACGAACTGAGACTCTACGACGTAGAGCGCAAAGCCAGCAAAAACAAGATGATACTGCTGACAGTCGTCACCATTCTGCTCGCTCTTCTCGTTGCCCTGCTGTTCTACACCGTCATGTCGCGTCGTCGCCACATGAAGCAACTGAAACGCGCTTACAATCATGCGCTGGAGTCCGACAAGATTAAGACGGCCTTCATCCAGAACATTAGCCACGAGGTGCGCACCCCACTCAACATCATCAGCGGCTTTGCACAAGTCATTGCCGAACCCGAACTTGTCAATAGTATTGAGGAGCGCAAGGATATAGCAGCCATGATGCAGAAGAACACCCGTCAGATCACATCACTCATCGACGAGATGCTCGCCTTAGCCATGAACGAAGCACAGGAGAGTGTCAACAAGAACGATCATGTGGAAATAAACGACCTGATGCGCGACCTGTTGCAGGAGAATCAGGGCAACGTCAATAAAGATACGCGTCTGGATTTCCAGACCACCCTATCCGACGATTTCAAGATTCTGACCAACGAGAGTCTGTTGAAGAGCATCCTCAATGCACTGCTCGACAATGCCATTAAGAATACCACTAACGGTCAGATAGTCATCAAGGCTGACATAGACGATGAGCAAATGTTAACCCTCGCTGTCGAGGATACGGGTTGTGGCATCCCTGCTGCAGAGGCAGAACATATCTTCGAGCGCTTCGTCAAACTCGACACGTTCAAGGAAGGCATTGGTCTGGGCCTGCCGCTCTGCCGCACGTTGGCTGATAAACTTGGTGGCAGCGTCAGCCTCGATACGTCCTATCAGAATGGTGCCCGATTTATTGTGAGATTACCCATTGAATAAACCTACCAATATGAGAAAATTACTTGTGACGGCACTCGCCAGTCTGCTGACTGTTGGGTGCTTTGCCGCTCAGAAGACAGATGAGTTTACCACAAAGAGCGGCAAGAAGGTGAAGATCACGTGCATTAAGCACGCTAGTATGCAAATCAACTATAACGGTGTAGAGATTCAGGTCGATCCCGTTGGCATGTGGTTGAAACCAGAGACCGATTATGCCACTTTCCCCAAGGCCAACATCATCCTGATTACCCACGAGCACAAAGACCACTTCGACCGTGAAGCCATCCATGCGCTGCGCACGCCAGCGACCTCGATCTACGTCAATCAGGCAGTCTTCGGACATTTCAAGAACGGACTCGTGATGAAGAATGGCGACAAGGTGCAATATGCCGAAGATATCACCATCGAGGCTGTGCCTGCCTATAACACCACGCCTGGACGCGAGCAGTTCCACCCCAAAGGTCGCGACAACGGCTACATCCTGACCCTCGACGGTCTGCGTATCTATATCGCTGGTGATACGGAGGATATTCCCGAGATGGCCGACCTGAAGGATATCGACATCGCTTTCCTGCCCTGCAACCAGCCTTACACGATGACAATCGACCAGGTGGTGAAGGCCGCCAAGATCATCAAGCCGAAAGTGCTTTTCCCCTACCATTATAATGATACGCCCGTCAACAAGATCACGATGCAGCTTTATAAGGAAGGCATTAAGGTTATCATCAGAGATTACCAATAAGAAAAAAAACAAACCCCGCCAAGCTTGGCGGGGTTTCTATTTTCTATCCGAGATATTTCATCAGGATACGCGCATGGCCGCTGTCGTGCAGCTTGGCGATGCTCTTCTCACGGATCTGGCGCACGCGCTCACGTGTCAGTCCCATCTCCGCTCCAATCTCCTCGAGTCCACGCTCCTGACAGCCGATACCGAAGCACTCACGTACGATCTTCAGTTCACGGTCTTTCAGCACACTGCGCAACACATTCTCCAGATCAGAAGTCAGCGACTCATAATCCACCTGCTTATCCGTGCGCGAATCGTCACCCGAACTCAGCATGTCGGCCATTGAGTTATCATCATCTTCTCCAAACGGAGCATCAATACTCATGTGATGGCTGTCGGCTTTGGCCGTCTGTTCGATTTTTGCCTCATCAATCTGAGTCAGTTCAGCCAGCTCTGTCACAGAGGGGCGGCGCTGATGAATCTGCTCGAAACGGTTTATCTCCTGATTAATCTTGCTCAGGGCTCCACTCTGGTTCAGCGGCAGGCGCACGATACGGCTCTGCTCTGCGATAGCCTGCAGAATGCTCTGGCGAATCCACCATACGGCATAAGAGATAAATTTGAATCCACGCGTCTCGTCGAATTTCTCAGCAGCCTTCACCAATCCGATATTACCCTCATCGATCAGGTCGGTCAGTGTCAGACCCTGATGCTGATACTGCTTGGCAACGGATACCACGAAACGGAGGTTGGCTGTCACCAAGCGCTCCTTAGCTCGTTCTCCTTCTGGACCACCCTTACGGATGGCCTGTGCCAATTCAATCTCCTCATCAATAGTCACGAGTGGCTGACGACCAATCTCTACGAGGTACTTGTCAAGTGCTTCACTCGATCGATTGGTAATACTTTTTTGAATCTTTAATTGCCTCATTTTTTGTCTTGTTACTCTGAAAAAGTGTGCAAAAGTACAAAAAATATCGATTCGTTGTAACTTTTGCACACTCGTTTTAAGAGTAATTAACCAATTTCTTAGTCTATATCAACGTTCTATCATTTCTATTTTGGCATCGCCCGGCTTAAACAGTTTTCCCTTACAGGTCGTCTTGTCATCGGCCTTATAGGCCTTGAAGTCTATCTGGTTCCAGTCGATCTCATCTGTCCTTTGCGCCAGCGGTGCATGAGGTATCAGGGAGCCGTCTTTCACGAGGATGACAGCCGGAATCTTGCCCGCTTTGATGGTCTGATAACCACCCTCATACACCTGACCGCTCTGATAGTCGATCCATTTGCCCTTGGGCAGATAGACCGTCCGTTCCTTCGCGCTTTCCATCAGAGGAGCCACTAACATCTGCTCTCCGAACATATACTCATCTTCTACCAGCCAGGCACCCGGATCCTGCGGGAACTCCACCAGCAGGGCCCTCACCATCGGCAGTCCGCGCTCCGAGCAGTCCTTGGCTTGTGCATACACATACGGCATCAGTTTGTATTTCATCTCTGCACACTCACGGAAAGCCTCTGTGAACGACTCTGAGATGAGCCAGGGTTCTGTGGGAGGGGCGCCGTGGGCTCTCGTGTGCGAACTGAGGAATCCGAAGGGTAGCCATCTGCGATAGATATCCTCGGGTGAGGCGGTGACGAATCCACCCATATCGTGACTCCAGAACGAGAATCCACTCAGGCCGAAACTCAGTCCTCCACGCAGATCGCCCAATAGTCCTGTATTGGTCGTAGCCGCATCACCGCCCCAGTGCAGGGCATAGCGCTGAGAACCAGCCCAGGCAGAGCGCGCCCAGATGATCCCCTCGCCAGGATGATTCTTCTCGACCACCTCCCAGAGTGCCTTGTTATAGCGCAGCGGATAGAGGTTGTGCTCATAGAGCCCGCCCTTGCCGCTATGATAGAATCCGTTATAGGGGGCTGCCTCACCAAAGTCACACTTGATGGTGCTCACGCCCTGTTTCATCAGTCCCTCTATCTTCTGCTGATACCAGCCTACGGTCTCTGGGTTCGAGAAGTCGAGGATGGCGTCTTCCACTGGCATGCCGCCTGTGGCGTTCCTTACGTGCATACCTTTCTCTATAATCTCTGGGAAGAAGCGGTTCTTGGGCGTAAAGTAAGGCAGTTGCCACAGACAGGTGTGGAACCCGTCTTTCGACAGTTGTTTCAGCATCTTCACGGGATCCTTGAAACGGTCTTTGGCAAACTGATAGTCGCACTGCCAATCTACCCCGAACCAGCCTGTGTCGAAGTGGATCACGTCGCTCGGAATCCTGTGTGCCCGCAGCTGGCGCGCAATCTCCAGTCCCTCTTCCTGCGAGAAGTAGGTGATACGGCTCATCCATGTGCCGAAGCTCCACAAGGGCAGCATCGGACTCTTACCCGTGATGTTCGTATATTCATCGAGGATATCCTTCGGCTCACCTAAGAATACGAAGAAGTCCATCTGCTCATCGGCCATGAACAGGCGGTCTGCACCGATGTAAGAAGCCCCGAAGTCGCAGGTCACGGGTGCCGATGTGTGCATGAAGATACCATAACCACGATTCGAGAAGAAGAAGGGCACAGGCTTATACTGGCCGTCGGTCTCTGGGCCCTGAGGGTCTGTCACAGAGAGATGCACCTTCTGCCCTACCTTATTCAGTGAGGTGAACGACTCGCCACAGCCGTAGATCCGCTCGCCTGGCGCCAAGGTCAAGACGGGGTTGATGCTTCTGGAATTGTCGGAGCCGCGCTTGATAAACGAGAAGGGCAGCAGTTTCACCTGACTGGAGTCGTTGTCGATGTTATGGCGTGTCTGTGTCAGGATCTTGCCTTTGGCGTCTTTGATGACGATGCGCCAGGGGTAGCGCTTGATTTCGATGCTGCCGTAGGGCGATGCATACGATATCGTCTTCCCATCGTCCGTCGAGCGCCAGCTCGCCCCC
>JAEEGI010009554.1_pt1 | contig 21219 bp, 20 predicted proteins | sample 8958751 | NCBI WGS metagenome assembly JAEEGI01 (sample SAMN16246545, study PRJNA631951) | gut metagenome | biome: gut microbiome; feature: rumen; material: KS-attached | host: Bos | place: Iran: Karaj | collected 2018-10 | reverse complement strand
GGTCAAGCATGTTCCGAAATGAACAAAGAAACAGCCGTCTCCCAAAACCTTGTCACTGAATCTCCAACTATATCTTATCACACCACCTAATATATCCAACTTCTCAATGTCTGATTCCAAGGCAAAACAAAATACCTCGCACCAGTCTTTTACCGGTCTGAAACCGAACACAGAGCATGCTAATGGGAAGATGTTATCGGAAACGCATTCTGTCCCTAAGTGAACCACCTCTCGCGAATTCTATTTTTCCAAGCTCCGAATCAGGTCCCCAAACAGTACCGAATATCCCAAAATCCGGGCTGTCCTAAACGATACCCCAAAGGCCATCTAAACAGCCACAAATCAAAGAATCCGCATCTATAAAAATAGTCTCATCATATGGCGCAAGGTCCACAAGCCGCAATTTATCCAGAAAAGAGAATGAAGGATTATCAATAATGACAATGTCGTCAAACCCACTAGTAAACTCGTTCTGGCGGGGACTCATTTAAAAATGCCAGTGATCATTTTATGGACTTTCACTTTGAAATCGTATGGGAGATGCTTAAGGATGTTGTGGGATCCCAAGAGGAAATAATCCAGGAATCGGTTCCTGATTTCAAATCTGATAGGAGCTCGTTCCCTAGATTCAATAACTGACCTCAACCTTGCCACTTCTCTTTCGTATAATTGACCTTTTGTCTCTTTTGTACTCCAATGAATCAGATAACGGTATGAAGGATACAATTGATTGGCAGCCGTCCGATAAAACATCTTCCCTTTGCGTATGTCCATCTCGACACCGTGGGAAAATGGATAATAACAGAAGACATGGACATAACACAATGCGGGCTCAAACCCATGAACCGCACAAGCCAGAGCAAATATCGGCTCATCAACACAGGCGTTATATGGATAGAAGAACTCAAACGAATCATAATGGTCAAGAATATACCCACATGTCTTGTAGAACTCTTTAAGGCCTTCTTTTCTAAGATAATAAACTCCTCCGTTACAAACCAGTGAAAACTTGACCTGATCCTTGAAAATTCCCGATCCCTCTCTATTGATCCAACCTTCGTTTGAATCCAAAGAATACTTTACCCCACACATCGCGAAATCTCCGCTATGCTCGAATAGTTTCCACAAGCCATTCAAATCCCTATAGGCCAAGCAATCAGCATCTATAAAAATTGTCTCATCATATGGCGCCAACTCCGGCAATCTCACCTTATCAAGAAACGAATGCCTGGGATTATCGATGTGAACAACCGCATCGAAATCTGAAGTGAATTCATTTTCCTCTTCACAGATTATCGCGAAAGGCATCGGGTTCTTTGAGTACCACCTATACGAGAGCAATAGGTTATGGGCAACCTCATAATAGATACGGGATCCAGTCGCTATAGTCACAAAGCCTCGTGTCCGACTCATACTCTAAGAAAAATTACATGGCCCAATCTCCGTTAAGAATCCGAGTCACAGTTGGATAACTCTTATTCCTAAACACTTTTACGCGAAATGAATCAAATGGTTTACGTGAATATCGTTTAATGAATTCTTCGTAAGTGGAACATGAGAGAAAAGCCTTCATAGCGAAGACATCGAACTCGCTGTAAATATTAGGGCAGGCTAGCACATCCTGTCTGACATCAGAGAAATAATCTCGCATGAAATCAAAACGTTCCTTGTCTATTACCTCAAGACTGTCCAACAAATAAAAACGCTTGGCGCGAGAAGGAGCTATACCGCGGGCATGTAAGTCGTCAAGAAAGACCCTGAAATTCTTGAAATAATTGAAAGAGACGTCCGGTTGACGCACCAACGAGCCCTCCCTTTGATAATAATGATAACATGGCCCCTGGAAAATGTAACTCCTATCCTGAAGTATCTCGGCCATGGCCGTGAAATAATTGTCTTCCACGCCACCTTTCAGCAAAGGGGATTTGATGTTGTTAATCTTAAGATATTCAAGTTTATACAACCGTGCCCAGACAACAGGGAAGAATCCCGATTGGACTACAAGAGGAGAACAGTATCCGGCTTCACCTTTGATAAAACCAGACTGATCGGAATGTTTGTTCTTCGAACTGTCATCATATTCATATATCCAGTTGCTGTTTATGACTACATTCTGGCCAGTACTTCGGGCATGGGACAACATCTCCGCAAGATAATCCGGATCAATCCAGTCATCCGAATCCATAAAATAGATATACTCCCCTCCCGCCTGTTCCATCGCAAGGTTCCTGGCGTATGGAACCCCATGATTCTCAGGGAGATGAATCACCCTCATACGAGAATCCCCCGATGCGTATTCATCCAATATGGAAGCCGAGTCATCTGATGACCCGTCATCTATCGCCAGTAACTCGAAATCAGCGAACGTCTGCCCTAGAACCGAATCGAGACATCTGGAAAGATATTTCCCTGTGTTGTAAACAGGAAGAATGACGGTTATTCCGGACTCCATCCCTTATCTTCCTCCACATCATGGATAGGATCCGCGAAAAGCAGTTCTTGAACATCCTTATACTCTGTGCACTCGGGGATAAACCCATCAGCCGACGCGGCATTGGCATCAATCTCTGGTTTTTCCAAGGATGCGGTATCCGAAGGAATTACAATCTCGAATTCGGAGAGGGTGTTGACAAAGGCATTAAGCTTGTCCGGAAAGTCTTCCGGGGCACCTGGAATAGAACTTACCGTCTTGATGATCTCCCCTACTGGAGATCCGGAAATAAGGCTTTGAAAAATAGAAGTTCCGAAACCATTCATTCCATAATAAATACCGGTTGATGAGTTGATTACGATCGCCATTCCATCGGAAATATCTGCAAACATCTTGGCGTCGTTGAGTTGATAGTTCTCAGTAATCATGATTATATGTTATTGTTCATTGATTCAGTAAACGCCCGCAAACACTCAGCATTCGCGAAGATGTCCGGGGTAAGTGTGATTTTGTAAAAATCGAGAGGAGTTATCATCCTCGCGAGCTTAAGAATAGTCTCTGAGTCATTCTGGCTCTGCTTAAGGCCTGTGCTCCACATCTGGAAAAGGGTTGAGTGAGCCAGATGGGTAATCGCCCGATTCTTCTCAAGCGGACCGCATTTTTCAATTATAGGCTTTGTGGCGGACAAATCGATATCAGGGAAGAGGCAGGCCTTGACTGGATAATGACGCCTGAGGGCATCCGAATAGCCACTTATATCGAAAACATACTTTCCTTTCCAACTGCTGACCCCAACAAAGCGAGCTCTGTCAAACTCGTCATACAGAGCATTATACATCTGAGGAGACAAGGTTACTATCGAATAAATGGGAGAGGCGGTCAAGCTCCCATTCTCAGATTGTAGGATAAGGTAGTCTTCAGAGACGTATTCAAACCCTTTGAGAAGGGCTGTGATCGCAAGGGTGCTTTTACCACGGTTACCACGGGCACACATGAGTAATCCATTACCGTGAAGGCCAATGCACGCGCCATGGACAAGCGAGGCGTTTGGCAGGGTATTAAGGATCCTGAACAGCATCTGGACAAACACATGCCCTTCTCTTAACCATCTGTCAGGCTCAAAGCTGCTTGTTCCGTAATAGTAGTTATTCCCGTCCGCAAGAAAAATAGTCCCATCTTTGAAATTCACTTGTCCGGTAGGGATAGTAGCGGCATAAGGGTCAGCACCAGAGACAGTTCTGTTAGTCTGCTCAAAAAAATGCGCCCTCGAGAAAAGCAGAAACTCCTCCTCGGCAGGGATCTCCAAATCCGGCATAATCACCTCTGATATGAACTCCCTCACCTCATTTTCCTTCCAGAGATATATTGTCGCATCTGGCTCAGGGACAGGGGCGGTGATTACCCACCCAAGCTCCCTTCCGATAAGTCTCATGGCAGTATGATCACAAACCTTGACACGGACAGTCTTCAATCCCGCAAGATCAATAAAGACTTCTTCAGCGCTATCCAGAGCCGGCCCTATACGAGTCTCAAGTTTTTGAATCTTATCTTTCCAATTATCAATAATCAGTCTCATCACAGAAAAGTTTTATGATAGTTTCAAGTTGGGAAGCACCCTATATCGGAAAACTAGCGACGTCTTCTTAATCAGCCTGTTAGAAAAAACGTGCTTGAGCAAGGAGACGAAACTAACCCACATGAAGACAATTGGATTGTAACCCTTTTGAAGCGACGCCCCGACACTTGTCCGGGAAAGAGAGTCCCGGGCCTCGGAAACGACATCTCTCCGGAACAGGAAATCCAAAAGTTGATTCTCCAATTCCTTGTTCGAAAGATCTGGTTCGAGGAGCTTTACGGGGAACACATTTGGTATGATTGAGGATAAGAAAACCACAGAGTAGTAAACCTGGAACTCCGTTCCGGTCTTCCTGGCGCTGTCTTTCACAATTTCCCAGTCAAAACCAGGCTTCAGAGATATCAGATACTTCATGTCAAAGAAGGTCGTGATAATGCTTTCCGGCGTCTGGTTCTTAGCGAGGTTTTTATATAGATTGACAAAAGCGATGAAAACCATATCCTCCGGGCAGGGCAGAAGTCCACGGACTGAGAACATCGGAACCTCTTCTGATCGTGTAAAAAGACCCTCATTATATGCCTCCTCTAGCCCGGTGAACATCTCCATACGTTCGTGAATATCCAGAAGTCCCTCATCTGAACCAGGGAGATGAAGATCGACGCTATGATCCGTTTTCATCGGTTTGTCATAACCCATATCCATCACAAGCTCGACAACTCTCTGATAATCGGCCTCTGGAACTATGATATCGATGTCGTTCATCCACCTTGGGAAGTCAGGCCTGTAAACCTTCATCGCACCTCCTTTCAAGATAGCGAAAGGAATCCCCTCCTTATTCAGGACTTTACCCACCTTGCTTAAATGAGCCTCTCTCTTGACATTCTGAAACTTGCAGAAAGAGAGCACCCCATCTAGCCTAGGTGTGATCTCGTGAAATTTGAGATCGGGACGAGTTTTCATCAGATAAGCCAAAAGCATCACGCTCTTTATCGGAGCGGCTTCTATGTCCCAATCATTCAGAAAATCATCTAGTTCCGCTTGGGAGATCTCTTTGGAGAGAGCCATCTCTAACAGTTTGCGGTCCAGATCGGACATGGCCTCATTCCCCTGCATCAGGATTATCTCGTCCGGATGAAAAGGGATTATCGCTCCGACCGCCAGAACAACAAGAATCAATACAACCAAGCATGCCAGTATCCAGAGAAGAATCCTTACTGGTATAATCAAACTCAAAAGGAGAAAAAGCCCCCCGAAGAGGATGATCAGTAGAGCAACCCCTATCCCCTTAACTCCTATCTGTTCTTTGTCAAAAGAATGATATGCTTTTGTCACGCCTCTTCCACAATCTATCTGAACCACCATCATCCACACAAATCGCCTCATAATCAATGAGTGTCTGACTCAGAGACTGAGTCAAGACACTCATAAAGATAAGGTGCGGTGTTGAAAACTGGAATAACAACACTGACCATCAGTCTGGACAACTGTTTAGTCAATCATATACTGAATACGAACCTTGACACAGCGGTTCAGCTTGGCGTTGAGGCCACGAGTACTCTTATCCTTGACGGTACGGATACCATTATTCATACTGTCGACGAGGAAGATCTGCGAAGCGACATCCCTGAATCCATCCTTATCGTTCAGCCACTGGATAACGGTGGCGGCACGATTCTGGGACAGAGCGGTGTTCCTCTCACGGCCAATCCTCTGTGCATCCTGTCCAGAATAGTTGTCCTGGCTGGTAGCCAGACCCTCGACCTGGATAAGAGTCATGATACCACGGTCAACGATGTCACGGATCTTGGCGACTGTCTTGGCATCAGCGAACTGGGCGATGTAGCCATTGTTGGAATTGAGGGCAGCATAGATATCAGCGAAGCTGACGAGTTCGTCGGCATCATCGACATCCATATACTGGCGTACAGTGCCAAGTCCATAGTGCGAGTTCAAACCATAGGAGTCTGTCTCCTTATAGTTTTCACCGCTGAGCAGCTGCTGCCTCAAGGTAGCGTCATCAATTCGATAGCTCCAAGTGTGGAGGCCATCATAGATAGGAGCATAATAGAAGCCAGCCTTATCACGGAACGCGGCCATGTCATCAGCCTTGAGACTGAGCGACATAGGAGTGCCCTCAAGCATCTCGTAGCCACGAGGGACATAGTCGATAGCGAAGTCCTTATCAGCACGCTCGGTCTTGAGATCCTCGATAGCGAGACCGTTGAGAGAAGCTCCACTGCGGAGACGAGCGGCAACCGCCTCGTTATCCACATACCTCTTCGAGGTGAATATACCACCAGCGAGGTAGTCAAGGGCATTGACGGAAGCTCCAGGGATAATAGGGGCATCATTACGTCCAGAGTAGTTGTTCGGGTAGAACACGAAGAAGGTGAGCGTTCCATGGTTGCCAGTCCTCTTGGCGACTTCCTGCTCCTTGATCTTCAGAACCTGGATCTCGCGCTCGCGGTAATCGCTCTCGTAGATCTTGGTAGCACCTCTCCAACCGTTGTTGCGGGCATTGCCAAGGTAGAAGGTCAAACCAGCGTGAAGGCCAAGATTGGAATCGAACTTCTTGGCGACACGGTTCTCCATACCGGACTCATGGTCGAAATTGGTCTGGTAGAAGAGTCCTCTGGCCTTAAGGTCAAGAGAGACCTTCTTCTTGGGATTGAAGAACTGGCTGTACTGCAACTCGGTATGTCCACTCCAGAGGTTGTCTGAGCCGTATGAATTAGCGAATCCAAGGTGATGGGTGCCTCCGATACCGAGGTTGAGCATAAACTGTCCCATGCGCTTGTTGCTGTCAATGCCTTCATAGCCAAGAATCAACCTGGTAAGGTTGAGGGAAGCCAAAGCGGCAAGATCCCACCATGTGGTCTTCATCTTACGGTAGTCATGGCCATTGTAATTACCGACCACCGGCCCATAACCATAGTGGCCATTCATATACTCGGTGTATCCCTGGGAATTGGAACGTAAGAACTCCAACTTGAGAGCGATACCAGGAGTGAACCACTTACCGATACCGATACTCCAGTCAGGAGATATGGTACCCTTGAACGCGCCATCCTTGGAGTAATCGCCCCTAAAAGTATGGGCGCCACCAGTCGCATAAACGAACCAGTTTTTGCCAAATGAATTAGTCACTACCCTGTTGGCGTCAAAAAGGGTGTCCCTTTGGGCCCTAGTCTTTGTCTGCGGTTTGAAATCCGTAGTGTCACGGTAAACCTCGCGGTAGTCTTTGTACATCTCATCAATCTGACCCCAAGTCGGCGATGCGGCCAGAAATACCAGGGCGACAACTGTCAAAACCCTACGTACCAGATTGAGTCTTTTCATAATACAGGTGATATAATTTTATTGATATTATCTTTTATTGTACATTCAACAAGGATATAGTCTCCTGACAATTTTTCTTTTGCGATTATCTCCGCCCCCTTGCCACAGGACCTCAGCGATGGCAAATTCTTCTCAGCAATAGTGGCAAACATCCTGACACCAAGCCTTTGGCATATCATTGAGCAAGCCATCCAAATGGCGGTTCCGACACCTTTGTTCCGAGTCTCGTTATCGACCAGCAAACCGGCGAAAGCGCGGTTGTCGCAGAAACATCTAAGAAAGAAATAACCGCTGATTTTTCCCGAAACGGAGTCAGTTACCTTCATGGCAAGATAGGAATAACTCTTGATAATCCTTCGCATAGTTTTCTCGTCAAATCCGTGAGGCTGGAAATATCTGAGACTATCCTCAGGCTGCCCAGACAAAAAAGACGAGAGAGAACTAGCGTCATCTTCAACCGCAAGCGAGAAATTATAGCCCAAAGGAGAAGTCTCCTCAAGCACAATCTCGGAGATCTGGAGGATATCACTATGACGCAAGTGGAAGAACGCCCCATTGACGTCCTCCACAATTCTCCAAAACCTGGGGAACCTGCGTTTTATAGATATCAGCCAGGAAACCATTGAAAATTAATTAAAAACGGTAAGTTAAAGCCAATCCCGCACTTGAAGTGGAAGGAGAGATCGTAAGGTTCTGACCATCGGGCCTCTTCACAAGAACCCTGGAGCCACCAGGAAGCACTGCAGCATCAAGGATATTGTAAATCCAGACACCAGCGAAAGCACCCGCCAAAATATTACGGGCGACTTTACAACTCGTAGCCTTGCTCTGCCAACTGTCAGCAAATGGGACACCGTTATCAGCGTTCTTCTGATACTTCTTGTAATACTTGTGGCTGACTAAAGCGCCCGCGGTAAGGAACGCCTCAGTACCGAGTATTCCACAACCTTTAAGGGTCTCGCCTTTATAGATCTGTCCCACACCGGGGATAATCGACAGGGCGGTAGCCGTCGGATTGGAATTCTCCACAATCACGAACTTGTCGAAAACGGGGAGAATATTCTTTTCCGAGACCGCGAAAAGTTGATAATATTCAAAGCCGAACTCATTGGCCTCGAAATCCTCGAAATAGCAATATTCATCCACTTTCTTAGCATATACGACACCACTTCCGGACGCATCCTTGAAAGAAATACGGTAAATGACATCATCTGTCTCCACTGACTCGATGGTATCCATTGTCATCGACTGGGGATCAGCGCCATACTTCTCCCGAACATAGGTCATAAGCGGGTCGAACCTCGTTTCCTGCAAGAGGTTCATGTCGGCATTCCACGTATGAAACACCTTGAAAGTGTAGTTCTCGCCAATCCGTTTCCGGTTCATAACCTCCTCGCCTTGACGGACCCACTGGGGCTTTACGGCAGCCACCGCCTCAGGGGTGAGGAATAGGCACGCACATGCCAATGCGAGCATACCGGCAGCTTTAAGAATCTTGCTCATAAATATGTCTATTATTGTTAATTCTGTTTTATTCATCCAATATAGGTAAAATAACTCCCAAATTTAGAAATAATTATAATTCCTTACAAAAAAAAATCACTTCAACCGTTTAATATCGATTGATATTCTGCAAGATGGCAGTCTACAGCCAATCCAATATCGTAATCGGATGCTTTTTCCACGCAATTATTGGAAACCTCACTAGCCAACCCGGAATCATCTCTCAATGCCTTTAAAACGTTGGCTAATGCCGCTTCATTTCCTTCAGGGAAAAGGATCCCAGCTCCTTTAACTTGTTCCCGAACCCCCATGACATCGGATGCGACAAATGGTTTTCCGCAGGCCATTCCCTCAATCACGGAAAGACTCATACCCTCGTAATGAGTGGAAAGAACGACCACGTCAGCCGCGGCGAGAAGGGAAGGCACATTCGCCCTCTTTCCTAAAAACCTCACCCTGTCAGATAATCCCAGTTCATTTGTCAAAGCGAGACATTTATTCAGGTTCGGCTCATCCTCGGGGAGATCCACACCTCCGATCAAAAACAAATAGTAATCCGCTGGCAACAAAGCCATCGAACGAATCAAGGTCGCCTGGTCTTTCTGAGCCCGGAAAGCAGCGACCATAATAACCTTATAGCCTCCAATTGAAGAGATATCCTTATCTGGAATAGCTTCCGAGAACTTACTGATATTGATTCCATTACGCACGAGAACCACCTTATTCGATACGGATGTGCCAAGATAATCCGACAGACGAGTCAGAGTCTCCTCCCCGACGCAAAACACTCTTTTATAACGAGAATACATCCACCTGTCCAGAGGTTTGAATAGGCTCCATCCCCTACGCCTGTTAGAGGTATTATGCTCCGTCGTGACCATCGTCAACGGGAGGAAAAGTGAAGCCATGGCGGCAAGGAACTGGCAGGATGTGTTATGTGTGTGGATAATATCATACCTGCCTACCTTGAGGAACCTCGTCAATTTGAAGATAAGGAAAGGGTTTCTCATCGAACGGTACCCCCTAGACAGTGCGGTGACTTGTATTCCCGCACTCTTCAACTCTTCCAAGAAAGGAGTGTCGGAACCGTCGAGAAGCAGCAACGAGACATCGTGGCCGGCCTTTCTGAAACTGATAGTAAGGTCAGTCACCAACCGCTCGGCCCCACCAGTACGCAATGATGTTATAAACTGGACTATTCTCATCCGAAACGAATGTCCCTAATCAGATTGTCTTGTTAAGCCAAAGATTGAAGAACTTGTCGTAAACCTGATACACCCCCCTGTCATTGGTCACCAAGCCCTTCTCGATCAAAGCGGGCAATGCGGACTTGACAGAGTTAGGGGAAACAAGACCATACTTCCGAGTGAACTTGCCGGAAGTCAAGTTAGTGGCTTTCCCTTCTTTACCAATCGCCATCAGGACCATACTCTGCTTCTGTGGCAGCTGATACAATAAATCCTCATAAATCGGAGATGAAACAGCCACAATCGAGTTTATAGCGTTGTCAATATCCTCCTTCACGCATACTCCTCCTTCCGGAGTATGGGAAAACAACTCATTCATAACCCGCTGGATATAATAAGTGATTCCCTCGAACATATCGTAAAGCCTATCGACAGTCATTGGGTCGACCGTCCTCCCGCGTTCTGAGAAAAGACGTTCACAAAAAAACCTGTATTTCTCCAAGGGCAACTTATCCAAGGCATATAGTGTAACACTTTGATAGAAAGGTCGGGCAGGAGATGTGAACATGGCACCCATAAGGTGCTGTCGCGAACCCGAAAACACGAAATTGGCATTGTCACAATACTGAATATGCGTCCTCAATGCGGCCTCCACCCCGCTTTCGGCATATTTGGTGATCTGCTGGAACTCATCAATAGCCACGAGACAATGTTTCTCAGCCTGACGGATGTATGAAAAGATCTCTTCCAAGGTCACGGACGGGGCTACGATATCGCCAACACTTACAGTCCACGATGGCAGCCCATTAATGTCAAAACTAATTCCCGACCTGATTGAAGCCAGCGCCGACAAAAAACCTTCCCAGACCTTCCTGCCCTTTGGCTTCAAAGTCTCAAGAATTACCGACCCGAGTCTGGCAACCATCTCAGCCATTGATTTCGTGGAATATATGTCAACGATGAAAGTGTAATAACTGTCCGCAATCTCCGGCCGGGAAAAACAATGCCTCAACAAATCAGTCTTGCCATATCGCCTCGGAGATATCAAGGCGACATTGTTGCCGTTTGTAAGGATGCGGATAAGGTCTTCAGTCTCCTTCTTCCGGTCACAGAAGTACTCGTCACTCACATATCCCGTTGTGACAAAGGGATTGTCCAGATATCTATTGTCAGGATCCATATTCAATCATTCTGATGCAAGTGCGAATATAGCGAAATTTTTCCATAAAATGGAAACCATAAAATGGAAAAAACATTTAAGATTTCTTCTCATCCGAAGCGAATGTCCCTAATCAAAAAGAGGATAATCCCGAAGGGTCATCCTCTAAAAATCAAATGGTTCGAAAGAGTACTAGTCACTGGTCGTCTTTTTCTTCATACGGACCCGCACTTCATGGTATGTATTCATATAACAACTCCATAGGCCCCGATGGTAAGAGTAAGTATCATCACCTACAGTCGCAGTTAAATCAAATACACAAGAAAACAAATCTCCTGCACCCGCAATCTTTGAGCCCACGCTTCCTTTAGGTAGATAATTGCCGCGTATAGCAACATAAACAATATTAGACGAGGGGGCGATCTCTAGTACACTGTCAAAATTTGTGGGATATCCACCATAAATACTTATATAATCTGTATAATTTACCGATTCAAACATATCATCAATACCCCATGTTGGCTTAATTCTAACAGGTGTAAGAGGACCTGAATCACGATAGTCAGAGGCCTCAAGTGTAAGTTTGCTCGGGGTTAACGGGTTACCCGCCTCGTCTATCAGCTCAAACCTGACAATAGCCTGCTGGCTAGTGAAATGCAACTTCCCGGGAATCTCTATCGTCTTGGCATCGTGATGTACTTTGGCTCTAGTATAACATAGGGCATAATCATAATTGGCATCAATATCCGCCAAGGTTCCGACCTGACCTGTATAGCTGAATCCCAACTCATGTTTATAGGAAAACAACAAACCATCGTTAGAACCAAGTTCGAGATCGGCATCAATCTCTCCTGTTAGATCAGTTTCATAAAAAAGATTGCCAAGGCGTCGGCCAGGGCTACCACCCTCATCACCAACCATATCTTGAAATGGGACTCCATTCTTCGTGGCGGTAAGGACACCTACCTTCTTGAACATTGCCGCAGCGGTCGTGGCATCTGAAGACACTTTATAGACGTAGACCTTGTCTCCGGCTTCCCATGTCGCCAGAATCCACCTTCCACCATTTGTCCCGGTATTCTCAATCAAAGCGCGGGTACCGGCATCAGATGATTCATCGGACACCTCCTCATGAGCTTCCAAAAGTGCGGAAACAGAGATTTTAAAAGGCTCATTCTCATTGATGGGCTCCTCTAATTTCTCCTGGCAGGAGGGCAAGAACGCGAAGACCGCGAGAGTCGAGACGACAATATGATAAACCCTTCTCATTTTCGTTTTCTTTAAACTAGTCCCAGATCTCAACCGTGGCGCCTCCATAACGATGATCACCAGCAGTGCCATCATCCTCTAAACCATAGCCATAGCGGGTGGCATTATCACCCCCCTCGCCATAAGGATCAGGATAACTTAAGGTATAAGTACAGATCTCGTTCCAGGCGACGACCTCCAGAACTTTAAGTGACGGGGCTACATACCCCTCCTTGGATTTACGCATTTCCCTCATAGCGAAATACTTACAAAAAACAAGCCTTACGATACAAGCACTATTAACTATATAATACTGCAAATTTACAAAAAAAATCAAGTATAACAATTATTCACCCTATAAATATCTTTCGGTATCATTGTATGAATCGTATCTCACTATCTCACATAAGGTGGAAGCGCCGCAAAAGGCTCACTTCTAGAGGATTTGACCCCATCCCTTATCCCTCTGAAAAAAGATAACGCTATTCCCGGAGATAACCGAATAGCCGATAAAACCACCATCCCGACGGACTGCCAAATCACTTTGGATCCGAAACAAAGCGCTGCCAAAAACCTTGACCCGAAGGTGTCCGTACCATTCCGGTAAATACTTCTCCACCAGATCATCAAATTAGCCTTAGCTATGACATGAATCCGGTCAGGGCTTTTTTTGAAAGCGGAGCTAAAGGATCCGGCGTCAAGATTATCAACCCCGGAACCATACAAGACCCCAAGCCGACCGCCATTCATAAACAGCTTATAAGAGATCAACGCGTCATCGCCATAAGAGAAGCTGAGATTGTCCATCCACATCTCGTCCTCAAGATGAGTCCCTAGCAGAGCCGTTTTTCTCCATAGCATGGTAGGTCCTCCGCAAGACTGAGACATGTAACAACGAGACTCAGGATTCTTGTTGTAGGAGAAAGCTCCGGTCCGATGCATCTTGAAGGCCCACCGCTGGTCACAATGAGGGAACACCCAATTCGACACGGCGGCCTTAAGCTTGACCGTCATAGGCATCTCATGATTTTTGAACACATCAGCTCCGACGCAATCCAAATCATTCTTCTCCAAGGCTATAAGCAGTTTCTCCACACTGTCCGGAGCAAGCCTCACATCATCATCCAGCAACAGGACGCAATCGCTCGAAATCTCATCATAGCGGATAGCTCTCTGGGCAACCATCCCTTTTTTCACCCAGACATATTCCTCTTTACCTACTGTAATCTCCGGACGGGGATATCCCTCTGCTATATAGACTATTACCCTCTCCGGCTGGACAGTCTGCGCATTAATGGATTCCAGTTCCATACGGAACTCCTCCCCCGCCCTACCAAGGGTACGTATGGCTATTGAATATGTCATCATACTCCTACACCCTATGATCCAATTGTAAAAACATATCGCACTTTTGAAGATTATCTCCAAGAGTGCCTATGACATAAGGTTGTATTCCTTTTGCCCAAAGACAATCTATCAACGAGATCTGATCCCTTCTGGAGTTCCGGATAAAAGACTCCCACCAGGCGTCCATAAGTGCCACACATTCAGGCTCAAAGTGCTTCCTTGCTATCACACTAGCCTCCAACAATCCCCAATCCTTAGGTACACCATGGGAGCGCACCACTTCAAGATGAGCTTTTAAAGATTCCTTTTTGTCTTTTTTCTGTTCCAGACAAGCCTGCACCTCATCATATACGCAATCTCTCTTCTTATGGCGGAACATCGCGACAGGGTAAGTGTCCAAACCAGCTGCCAGAGGGGTCAGATCAGAGAACACCCAGATATTGGAGTCGATGTAAACACTGTACTGATAGTCCTTGAAAATCAGATGAGGATGCATCTTGCACCACCTGTTACACAATACAGGATCTCCTTGGTATTCGTCTGGAATTATTCTCGTGACGTCGATTCGTTCCCAAACACTACCGTCGGGGATTCCTTGATCTGTCAGCACGTAATAATCAATGTTATCAGGCCTGAGCAAAGGTTCCCTCAACAAATCGTAAGACCCAAATAGAGCGGTGTACACGGCGATACGTTGTTCCCTGACATACAACGACTTCCGTTCGACTGCCTTTTGTTTGTCCAAGGCCAGATTAGCTCCTAAGCCGCGCCAAGATGTCGTTTCCTTCGCACTATTATAACCGAATGTCCGAATCCATCTTGTAACAACAGCCGAAATCACCTTTTTCCACCATGGAAGCTTGTTTGTGCTGGGATGCCTGCCCTCAGAAGAGTGAATCCTGTATTGCTCTGCCAAAGATTCCAAGCGGCAAATCTCCACAAAGGCGCCATCGGCATTAATGCCCAACCCAGTCATCTAGTCAAAACGCTTGAGCCAATTAGAAAGAAGATACCTATCCCGTATCTCCGGATCCACTGGTTCCAAAGGACAATCGATAAATTCCCTAAAGGATCTTTTGTCACGATCCAGCACATAGATGTTGGATGGGTTGTAAAAGTCCGAGTCAAGGATCTCCAGATTATTAGTAATCAGTTTCTTCCCGAAAAACAAGGCTTCCATAGCCCGAAGAGACAAACCCATTTCCGGAATATTGGTATAATCCAGCAGAATGTCGGACTCTTTCATAAGATCCACCACTTTTCTGTAGGGAAGAAGCTCCTCTCTATAAAACCAAGCCCTTCCAACAAATGGTTTCGAAATCTTTAAAACCACTTCAATCCCTTCTGTCTCAAGTCTTTCCTTCAGATTCTCAAGAAAACCAGAACGGCTTTTATCCCTTCCTAGAAAAAAGGCTTTCGGATGCTTGGAAAAGCCCCGTTCCCTACTTCCAGCCGCTTCCTGGGCAAGGCAGTCAAAAAAGAACTGAGTGTTATAACTAAAACCATATTTGGCGCAATCCGACTTTGAGAAAGACCATATCTCCACATTCGGATTTATCTGGCTCTTCAAACCACTGGTTTTAACTGAGTTCCAGTACCAAAGGATAATACGCTTATCATTATGAGCCTCGCTAAGCCAATTAATAAAACTAGGTCGCGCATAGGAATCGAATACGATAATCTTGTCATCATCTTCCTTGAAAACAGGCCATGGATAGAAAAAAAAGGAAGCCCACTGGGGAATGTCACAGGAGCGTGTGGCATAAACACTCAATACATTGCGGAAAGGATTCTTCTGAATTACTCCGCTGTCCCTGAACATCGGGCCGAATACCTTGGTTTTATGTAGATCGAAATAATAGATCATGATAATCCTCTCAAACAGAACCCTATGTGTGGCGGCTGGTTATATGCCGTCTGCTCAGCTGCCACACCAGCCCTGTAAACAGGGTCGTGCATAAGCGTCCTGAAGGAATAATCTGTAGGAATATCGGAAACGAACACCCGGAGGGCATTGTTGTCCTCCCGAGCCATAATGATCTCTTCCCGCCAGTCCCCTAGGATATCGGCCTGTAGGCATGGGTTAGCCTTTGTTCCATTTATCGACACGCAGCCTTCTGTCCTGAATATCCTTTCCATTCTCTTCCCGTCCCAAGAGGTCACCTCCAGAGGGCCTCCGGCCTCCCCGTCAAGCAACTCATCATATAAATCACCGTCCCAGAATATTCTGAAATTAGTCGAAGCGCCAGGAATATCTATACTCTCGAATCCTTTGTCTGTCCTGGCGAAAGGGCCTACTTTCACTCGCTCCTCACTGCCCTCAACTTCTGAAACGCCCCAAAACTGATACCAGCCTCCCGCTCCGACATCAGCCATCATACCTCGTCCCATATCACCAGGAGAAGACTGATGGAACAATGAACGTCCGGTAACGGAGTCCAAGACCGAAAAGCCGTAGTCCAGTTTCATTGATCTTCTGAACGGATGCCGTCCTCCACATTCATGAACTGTAAAGAGATCATAACCACGGCGACGAGGACGGTATGCTCCTAAATGCAAGGCATCTCCGTGGCCGCGGAATGTGCACCATTTGACTCTAAGACGATTACGCCTGTTCAACTTGAAACAAAGCGCACCTGTAAGAACCTCTTCTCTACCATCACCATCAACATCAGCGACCGCACAGTTGTGGTTACCCTCACCGATATATTTCTCATTCCCCCGATGATAGCCATCTACTCCTTTATACTCTATTGCAAGTTTCTTAACATCTAATGTGTCAAAACTATGGCAACACTTTAGATGATTATCTTCCATCGATACCGCACAAGCGCATTGGCGGCCTGTTTTACTGTTCTTCTTGCCCCAGTAATACCCTCGCATGAAAAAACCGTATGGCCTCGCACCATCCAGCCACGCCACCGCGGCAGTGTATCTCTCAGACCTGTTCCCGTCATTATCTCCCCAGATTCTCGAGTCAATACGTTGATTAGGATAGTAGATTGTGTCTATAGCCTTTCCGTCCACACCTCGAAACACCGTCAGAAACTCATCTCCATCCAGGACCATTCCTTTGGAATCCCTGAAATCCTTATAGTTGTCCACTTGCCTGATTTCAAGGGACTCGCTTGCCTGGCTAACGAAATGACCTTCCCCGTCTTTCGATCCCGGTGCGGTTTTCAAAACAATCTCACTTTTCCCGTCACCATCAAAATCATAAACCAAAAACTGTGTGTAATGCGCTCCTGCCCGTATATTCACTCCTAAATCAATCGGACAAGTCCACAGACGCCTACCATCAAGTTTATATGCGTCAAGCAACACATTACCGGTCATTCCAGGAACGCTGTTGTCCTTCCCGGCGCTGTCCCATTTAACTACAAGCTCGTATTCGCCGTCCCCGTCAAGATCCCCAACAGACACATCATTTATCGTGTAAGGCCCAAAAGGGCTGTCCGCAGGCCTTTCCAAAGGTATATCGAACCAATTTTCACCTGAAGAGAAAGGGCGTACTGACTTAGATTCTTCACCATTTTCTGTCTTGACCATATATTCGGAATACATGGTTCCATCGAGGTCAAGATAGTTGGTCTTGCCGATTAATTCAGCAATTGCCGTCCCATTACGTAACAAGGTGAATTTCAGTGGTTTCTGAGCGGTGCCGTAAATCGGATCCTCACAAGCCAGAATACGCCAGGACAGGAATACTCCTCCATCAACTCCCATAGCGACCAAACCGCGGTCAAGCATCTCAAGTTTCATGACAGACTTCTACATCTTTAACCGGCAATGACTTTCCACAGCATTAAAGCCACCCTTGCCTAGGTTCTAAACCTAATGAACACGTAATACAATGCTCCAGGCAAGAGAGCTGACAATGTAAGGAGCTTTCTTGGGGAATCCGAGAGCCATTTTTTGTCCGATGCGAGAAAGCACTCGGCGACATAATGGACAACGCCGCGGAAACGGTTCAAAGCTGTGGAATGCTTAAGAGTCATCTCCAGCCTTCGCATCTTGGCGAAGCTCCGGGGACTGTCAATATACTGGCGATAAATATTCTTCGACATGCTGTCCTCGCCCTGATACTGAACCAGACAAAGTGGCTCATTAACGACTAACAAAGGATAAAAATCAGTGACCTGAAGGAGCATATAAACCGGATTGAAGTTCTTTTCCCCCGGGAAACCGACTTGTGGAGCAACTTCTTTCATGAGATCAGTCCTCATTACCTGTTTTGTATCGCCTCGGTGGATATTCTTCGCATATAGCTCCGGAAAGAAGCACTCTTCCATTTCTTCTGGAAAACGGCCTCCTATGGGCTCAAGGCTATCCATGTCAATATCAAGTCCCAAAATACCAGCATACCGATCAGAACCTTTTAGTTTCCAGATATTTATGATCTTCTCAATAGCGTCATGGGGCATCGCGTCATCACTATCAACGCAGACATTCAATTCTGTTTCTATATTCTCGTATGCGGTATTATATCCAGTGTAAAGTCCACCGTTCTCTTTATAGATGTACCTGATAGGGATAACCTCCTCAACAATCCATTTCCGTACCAACTCTCCGGTCCCGTCAGTGGAGCCGTCATCCACGACAAGCCATTCAAAATCCCGGCAAGTCTGAGCCTTAAGACTCTCATAGACCCTCGGCAAGGTATATGCCCTGTTATACGTGGGAGTGAAAACAGTTAAAGTCTTCTTCATGACTAGGTCTACGAACAAATCACTTTTCGAAGCAGTCTAGGGTAAATGACAGGCAAAAAGAAATGCCGGAATATCCACCGTGCCAGAGGGAAAATGCCGGGGAAACGCGACAAGATGGATATCGCCGTCCGATTGGTTTGTTCTTGTCGATTAGAGGAAGAAGTCTCAAATGGAAGCAATCCAACAACTTGAAGTGAATCCAGAAGCGTCTTAAACTCCTTCTTTGAATAATCAGATGAAAGAATACGAGAGAACAGGGTTACCATGCTTGCCTCAAGGGATTTGCGACATGTATGATACAATATGGGATCAGTGTCCTTAGAGTCTTTTAACAAAGACGCTATTCTTATCAATATACTAGCAAAGTCCCTCGCAAAGAGGCGGGAGTGTACAAGTGACCTATCCGTGGAAATGCTATTCGGTCTTATAACATATTGATAGACGTATTCACTGAGAGATATTATCATAGGATCAGCCATCATGACTCGAAACATAAAATCGAAGTCTTCGGCATATGATCTGGGTAAGAACCTTAAATTATTAGAATTAAGGAAGTCCTTTTTATACAGATAGTTCCAACAAAAGAACTCCATTCCGAACCGACTAATAAACTCTCTCCCTTTACCTTGGAACGTCACCTCACCGTTGCCTTGCCTGGAAATCGCCCTATCTCCAGAGACTACGGAACTGCCATAGAAACGTATTAAATCATTGTTCCCGTCGCAATAAGTAAGCAAACCGCTAAAACCATCTGGAACAAGATAATCATCAGAATCAACGAAACTAATGTACTCTCCAATAGCAACTTCAATTCCTCGATTCCTAGCCACAGAGACCCCTTTGTTGTCTTGATTAATCAATTTTATGCAAGGATATGTCCCAGCTAGAGCCTCGCAGACAACTCTAGATCCGTCTGTACTCCCGTCATTTACGAGGATGATTTCAAAATCCCCCGCAGGAAGCCCGGCAGCCAAAATGGAATCCACACATCGAGAAATAAAACCCTCAGAATTGTAAACAGGGACAATAACACTGAATCTCATAGTCGCGATACCTACTACCAAACTATAGTCAGCATGAAACCGGTAAATCCCACATAAGCCAATAGAATCCAGCCTGTTTTCTTGTCCTGGTCTTCCCATACTGGCATATTAACCAACGGATATGCGATCACAATAGGATAAATGAACCAGGACAAATAGGCGAAACGGTTACTGTAAGCCGAACGGATAACCATGATCCAGAATGCGTTACATAGGCAGTAAACCATACATATGGCATTGTACCAGTTATCCTGAATCTTCTTATAAATGCAGATATACCACCCCATCAGGACCGGCATCGCACTATAGAGTAGGAAATCCCATCGGAAGCCTTCTCTTGAGAAAGCACTCATATCTTTGATTTGAGTGTACTGGGTCATCCTGTCGTCAAAACCAAGGCTGGCGAAAAAGTCAGAAACAGCTCCCCCGGCCACAATAGAAATCAGGATCGATAAGAACCAGAATGCCATCGCATATCGGAAATCCCTGAAACCCAATACCGCTACCCAAACAGCAATTATTGGCAAGGCCGTACTGCGATGTATTCCTAATGCCACCAAGCAAAGAATGGAGCCGAATACATATTTATCATCCAGAAGCAGACTGATAGCAAGCAAGACTATGTGGCAGGCCATGCCATTTCTGATACCATTCATGCCAAAAGAGAAAAACATCAGCGACCCTGCCACAATCAACATTCCGAGCATAGGATCTTTCGGCATATAACGGCGTACCGCAAAAAAAGCGGTAAGTACATATACACATTCAACAATGAGGAAGAATATGTTGACACTCAATCCGGCCGACTTGCATCCTAACATAAGCCACTCCCATATCCACTCCCTATTCCAGTCCATCCGAACATTGTGGACATCCTGCATCCTATATTCAATAGCATAGTTTACCGTATCACCGAAAGCACTGCTAATCGGTCTTAAACCAAGCCAGAAGGCGAAAACAACACAAATTAAAAATGGGAAGAGCCATTCGCTCCCATGGTCTTGATGGCTGTAATCTGGAGAGAGTATCCGGCGGACTCCAATCCATATACTTAGAAAAGCCATGATAGCCAGGTATATCGGCTCGTATAAAGAAGGACTCATTTTACTTTAGCACTTTACCGATTTTGGCGACGATACTGCCGCCGAAAAGACGTCTGGCAAGTCGCTTTGCCCAGACAACCAAAGTATTTTCTTTCGGTAGCCATGATTTTGAATACCAATGAATTGTCCTGGTGTCAGGTGTTTTGCGAAGTCGACCCGTAGCATCATCAAAAGGATTGAACCAGCATTGGGGATAAACATCAACTCCAGCTACATTTTCCACACCGCACCCGCCTTTCAGACCAGCATTCACGAGCAATTCAGTGACCATTGGAATCATTGAATAAGGGTTCCGATTGCCATTTTCGTCATAGAAACTCAGCTTGTCATAACTGTCAAGTATCTTGCGATACAACTCCATCTCTGGTTCAGCGGCCAAACCAAGACCAGGTGCGACAGCCATTGTTCCATTTACCCCATCGTTCTCCAAACCCATGAACGGGCCTTTCTCGATAACGTCATCCATTGGCTTGATGACCTCCACGTCCGTGTCGAAATACAGCCCTCCTTCTTCGTAGAGTATCTTAAACCGGGCGTAATCGCTCACGAAGGCGTACAGACCTGCCTCATATGC
>JAEEGI010009552.1_pt1 | contig 21221 bp, 22 predicted proteins | sample 8958751 | NCBI WGS metagenome assembly JAEEGI01 (sample SAMN16246545, study PRJNA631951) | gut metagenome | biome: gut microbiome; feature: rumen; material: KS-attached | host: Bos | place: Iran: Karaj | collected 2018-10 | reverse complement strand
CTATATCCTCAATCCTGAAAATATGCCAGATGGAATAAGCAAGCGTTTTGCTGTGATATCCCTTTGCACCTGCAAAAGGCATTTGATAAAAAGCCTTTTCGGGATACCCTTCTACGATCCAGGTTATCTGTTGAAACAATTCATCTCTGAATTCTATCAGTTTCCTTATGGCTTCACCGAACGTGACTTCTTTAGATAACAATTTCTGTATTTCTTTATTCTTTTCCGACCAATCTTTATCCATAAGCTTTATTCCGATTTCTTCTCCGATTCTTTGATTCTGCAGTAATCCTCCGCATCAATTCCAATATGAATATAATCTTTCGGCTTCGAAAAATTTTTGCTCAAGCAAACTACAGTCTCGACGTTGTTACGCTTGAGCAACACCTTGCCACCGGTTTCAGCGTCATAATCTATGCTGAATCTTAATCTGTTTCACTACGAGATACATTAACCGATTGTGCACAGCTTGCCGCGAAGAATATATCCTATCTTCTCATAACATGCATTTGACGCCTCATAATCTGCATCGGTATAAAGCATCGGTATATATCCTTCTTCTTTCACTTTCATCGTAACCTGATAAACAAGATTTTCCGCATAGTGTTTTCTGCGATACGCGGAGCGTGTGAACACGAGGTTTATCGATGCCATATCTCCGGTAGGTGCATACTTACAGCTTGCTACACTGTACCCCTGCGCATCCTTCCAAAGATACATATTGCCCGTTTGGATAAACTCTACCGCGTCTTCCCGGTAACCCGAAATATCCTTCTGGTCAATGCTTAGTTCCTTATGGAAGCTATCCAGGAAGTCAACCAATTCTTCCAAGTCCTTCATCTCACAACGGTAGAGGCCTCCATCTGCCTCTGTTTCCGGTCTGATAGGATCAATGCAATCGTATGCATACATATTTGTAGTGATTTTAAATTCTGATCCATCTTCCGCAGCACGTCTTATGAAATACTCGGCCAGTGAATACTTGATATTAAAATGATGTTTCCCATCGAATAAATCGTTTTCTTTTGCCAGGCGATATGCCTGCTCCATTTCCTCTTCCGAAGCATCATCCGGTGTCCAGATCCAAACCGGGAACGGCTGCCCCGTAAAGCAAAGGATCAGCCGCTCATGATCCGACAGCAGCAGTTTGCATGCTCCGCCCATGATCCGCTTAAGCACGAAGAATGTGTATTTGTCCGCTTCTAGAAGCTCATAGTCCCTTTCATCAACATAAGTATCCATCATAGTTTTATCAGCATCTCCCATCTACCGTTACGCTTACCGTTTTCTCTGCGGATCAGTCCCTTCTCCTGCATTTCAACTGTTCTTCTTTTGATTGTCCTCTCAGATTTTCCCGTAAGCTCCGCAATTCTCTTTTGAGTTGCTGAAGGCTCTTTCTGTAGTACTTTTATTATTGCCATTTCCTCAAGAGTCATCTTCATAGTGCCATTATGGCACTTTGTGTTTGGCACTTTGGCACTTTGAATTGTACTTTGTTCCTTCTCCCAAAATACTATTTTACTATAGTGATGAATTTTCTTCAAGAAATATGAACCGCCAAGTCACATTTCATTGCAATAAAAAGAAGACTCGCATTATTTCATGCTAGTCTTACATCTCTGTTTCCTTCTCTTTGAACTATTTCTATTTTGGAAACAGTTGCCTCTTTCTCCAATTCACCTTCATCGTATATATTCGAAAGGTGCTTCGATATATCCGGCACATTGACACCAAAAAGCTCTGCCATCGCCTTCTGTGTTATCCAAATACTCTCGTCTTTAATGTATGCATCAACAGAAACATCTCCTTCATCTGAATGATAGAGAACCATTTCCATCTGTTTATCAAAATCTCTCATAGAAGGTTCTCCTCCCTTCCTTTCATCAGCTCCTCATACTTCAACTGATATGCAATCAGCTTCGGTATATACTCCGGAGGCGTTCTCCTTCCCGCTTCCCAGTCTTCCAAAGTGCGAACAGGGATCGCCGTATGCTCTGAAAAGTCTTTACGCGACATCCCTGTGCTTTCTCGTAGTTCTTTTATCGATTTAGCTATATCCATATTCTTTTCCCTCGCATTGCGTGTTTATATTCAAAGTATATCACATATTCATTCGAACCGCAATGCGTGGTTTTATCACAACCTATTTAAGTCAAATGCATTACGGATGGATTTTCTTCTTTATCCTTGAACACGCCTCAATATGCATGATCCAATGTCTGGAAAACGGCATTTGGATAAGGCCGCGAATATCTTTATTGCACCAGTAATCTATAAGCCATATCGCACTCTCCTCCTTACTGACAACAGAAAGTGATTCCAGCCGTTCTTTTCGTTCTGCGGATATCTTTTTCCTCAGATCATCATATGATAAATCCCGTAATATGGATTCTGTACTCCGCTTCACATCGGAAAGATACGAATATAATTCATCCAGATCGAGTTGCTCTGAAAAGTCAGCAATCTCCTGCTTAACCAGTTCATTTCCTGTGGTGATGATAGGTGAGTTAATTCTCTTTTGATATCGTTCTCTGAAAAATACCTGCTCATCCCCTTTGATCAATGTGTGAGCCACGATATCCTCAATACGAAAGATATGCCACAACGAATATGCAATAGTCTTGCTATGATACCCATCTGCGTTGATGAATGGAATTGCATTGAACTCTTCCCTGTTTAATTCCTCTTTGAAAGAGCTGATAGTGTCCCAAAGAGCGTCACGTAATGCAAGAAGTATATCGATACCTTCTTCATAGATATCTCTTTTCTTAATCTGACTTTGCATGAGCTTGTTGAGCTCTGACCACTCTTTATTCATCCGTTTTCTTCTCCGCGTCCTTAATCCGATAATAATCTTCCATCTTCACATTCAGTTTCACATAGGAATCTGCTTTTCGGTTGCTCACACGTTCGAGGAGCACACAGCTTTCCACATGGCTCGACACGACATTAAGTACGTCACAAAACCGGCGAGGAATCCTATAAACCGATTAACGATAAGCCCGGTTTTTGCGTTATACCACTGTCCCCAGTTTTCCCGGGTTTCATATTATATTACAAGGAATTAAATTATTTCGCTCATCCAGCGGGTCCCTTCAGCAATTTCTCCCAAATCAGTTCTTGTGAAGTTCATTACCAACAACTCTCGTCTTCTTAAGATCAACAGCAAGTTTCTATGGTTTAAATGATATTTCTATGCTGTTAGGTCATATTTCTTCAACCTTCTTGCCTTGATCTTACATAGCTTCTTTGCCCTAAAACAGCATTTTCGCATGTTCAAGTCAAAGTTTTTCACTAAAATTCCTTTGAACTTCTCGGATTTCTTTGACTCTAAACGTCACTTTTCCTTGTTTAGGTCAAAGGTATGGCTCCAAGCAACCTTCAAACCGCCTTGATTGCACACAAATCCTTTGGTCCAAATGCAGTTTTCGCTTGTTTAGGGCAAAAAAACGCATTTAAGCAGCTTCAAGCATACGGAATCCTTTTGGTCTGAAACCCTGCAATTGGATATTTTGGTCAAACACGTTGCTCCTCCCTACTTAAGATCAAACAACGTCAGCTGCCGGTACCTGTCCGGCAGTTCCTGCATATACTTAAAACATTCGTCGGGGCTTGACATCATTTCGTTATCCTCACAGATGCTTTTTAAAAGCCCCGACAATTTCTTTGCATTAAGACTTGGCAGTTCATATGCATTGCCGTATTGCCGGATGTATTTTTCCTTCATTCCCGGAAAATGCCTGTCCAGTGCCGCATAATAATACTCTCTGTCGCCCTCACGAAGAGTGAGGCCCATGCCAAAATCTATGATACCTTTTACCCCTGTCCGGGCACATTCCTTAAGGATCGCGGTGATGTTCTCTTCCGTATCGTTGATGAAGGGAAGTATGGGAGTCAGCCACACAATGGTGGGGATCCCTCTCTCCTGCATGATCTCCAGCACTTCTATGCGGCGCTTTGTATTACACACATTGGGTTCCAGGATCCGGCACAGATCATCGTCATAGGTCGTAAGAGTCATCTGAACCACGCATTTTGCCCTGCGGTTGATCTCATCCAGCAGATCGATGTCCCTCAGGATGCGGTCTGATTTTGTCTGTATCGCAAGGCCGAATTCATTATCCCGGATGATCTCCAGGCATCTTCTTGTAAGTCCCAATTTTTCTTCACAGTGCATATAGGGATCGGACATGGCGCCGGTCCCTATCATGCATTTTTTCTTCTTCGATCTCAACGCCTTTTCCAGAAGTTCAGGCGCATTCTGTTTAACCTCGATATCTTCGAATGGGTGGGTAAATCTGTAGCAAAGGCTCCTGCTGTCGCAATATATGCACCCATGGGTACAACCGCGATAAATATTCATTCCGTAAAATCCCGCCTTACCGGTCAGGATCCCTTTTGCATCCACAAAATGCATAGAATCACCTCTTGTCACTCCACAGGGAAGCAGGCCTCTGTCACATACTCGTCACGAGTCGATGGGGACAGTTCATTTTGACTCACCTCCGATGAGTCAAAATGAACTGTCCCCATTGACTCACTGTTTTAAAAATATTCTGTTGTCTGTCAGCAGGAATATGTGGCATAAACGCTGTTCAGTCCGGAAACCTTTTCAAAGCCCACGGATTCATACAATTCTGTCTCTGCCTTTTCATCCACATCCACAAGTACCCACATCTGTTTTGGGCTATTCATTTCAACAGCCTTTTTAATCAGTGCGGCCTCGTATCCCTGACAGGCATATTCAGGCTTGACATAAAGATCATAGGGTTCATTTTTTTCATTGCCGTAAGTGACATCCAAATAGCCAATAACCTGATCGTCTTTTATTGCCAAAAAGATCCTGAAACGGTCTCTTGCTGCCAACACCCGGTCAGCAGTCCAGTAAAGATCCGTCTGATGAAGCTTACAATACTGCTCTTCCCATTTATCCGAAAACAACTGAACGCACTCTGCAGAAACAGTCGGTAAAGAACCCATATGCCTCATCCATTGTTGTTCAGGTTCAAACTCAGCCTTTTTCTCTTTAAGTATATTGATCATAACCTTATTTTGAGGATTGATCACAAAGTCCAGCTTATACCCGGAATAATTGCTTTCCAAATACTCAAGCATCCCGGAAAAAGCGTCTTCACTTTTAACCAGGCCGACGATCATCTCTATATAATGATCCTCCGGCGAAATAAGCCAAACAAACAGGCCTTTTACCTCATCTCCGTCATAAACAGCATATATATGCTCGTCTTCCCTTTTCGATGCCCCATAAAGGTTGTCTTTGTCAAAAGCATAGTGCGGATCACACAATAAAGGATCTGATGATATCTTAAGGATAAAATCCTCATGTTTCTCAATAGATCGCGTTTCTTCGATAGTTATTTTTCTTTTCATTTGTTCTTTGCTCATTTTGACACCATAACCCCGTCCCCGGGGTTCATAATATGCTTGGCTGTCAACTTATTTCCACTGATACGTTTCGAGATCGACTTTTCCGTCAATAACCTTTACCCCTTCCGCCTCCAAAAGCTCTGCCTGTACTCCCGGACCGCCAAATGCAAATTCTGCTGCCAGTTTGCCTTTTGCATTCACCACTCGGAAACAAGGAATATTTTGGGGATCGGGGTTCTTGTGAAGTGCATTTCCAACAGCCCTCGCCATCTTACGATCACCCGCAATTTCCGCCACCTGAGAATATGTAGCAACATGACCGAACGGTATCTTCTTTACCGCTTCATATATTTTTTTGAAGGACAGCAGCTGATGAGGTCATAACTTTCTGCGATCATAAGTTTGATATCTTCATTTGGTATGCTGCCATCGAGGATGATCGTATTCCAGTGTTCCTTGTTCTGGTGATATCCCGGGATCACCGCTTTATATATGTTCCGCCAAAAGAACGCCTTTTCAGGCTCTGTTTTAACATTCAGATTAACATAACCATCTTTCTCGTACGTCCAAAGAAAAGCTTTCTTGTTCACTTTATATCTGACAAGTTGCCAGTTTGCGTCATGAAACGGAGCCTCCTGATACGTATCCGGAAATGAAAGCCCATATTCCAACGCCTCTTCTCTTATTTTCATATTTCCTTCCTTTAAATACGTTATTACGAGGGACTTTGGCTTAAATGATACTTCTATGTATTCAAGTCAAAATCCTTCATCCTTCATGCCTTGATCATTCGTATATTTTTTGACCTAAAACACCATTTTCGCGTGTTCAGGGCAATGATTTTCGTTAATGTCGCCTTAAATATCTCGGAACGTCTCAGAATTCTTTGGCTCAAAATGGTGCTTTCCTTGATTAGGGCAAAAAAAAGCAATTAATCACTTTCAATCATACGTAATCTCTTTGGTCTGAACCCCTGCAATAGCATATTCAGGTCAAACATTACTATGCAACATTCCTAAACATCGCCTGTAGGAGATCGGATGAACCACTAACCCCGTCCCCGGGGTTCACTCCCTGGGGTTCACTCCCCGGGGGTCACTCATTGAAATTTTTTCATGGGTTCGCCCCATGCACCGAGGTTTCGGCCGTCATAGCCCAAATATGTGTGTGCTGTTGTCTTGACCGGGGCTATCCTTGAGAGCTTCTCCGCTACGGTTTCACCGGAAGATAATGATTCATCCTGGAGTACGTTCCGTATCTTGCACAGCATGATCTCCCCGTCTCCTCTGGTAATGAACTCTGTTACCTCCAGTTCAAAGATGACGGGAGAATTGTTCAGGATCGGAACATTAAGTACTTCGCCTTTTCCTATATCAAGGCTTATATTCATCTTATCGGGATCCTTCCCGCTGACACAGCCCAGATGATCCGCTGCCGGCAACAGTTCCTCGGTCACAAGATTTGCCGAAAAGATCTTATTGCGCCGTATATTGTCCCTTGTAGGTTTATCTCCGCCTATACAGCACATTACTCCCAGCTCACTGTCCCATATGTAACTGAACCAGCAAAACAGCCCGAAATCCGGATTACCGTTTTCATCATATGTACCGTACAGAAACAATGTCTGCGGACAATAATCGTTATTGGGTTTTAAACTTATCTTTGCCATAGGTTGCTCCTTTTTCCGCCAACTTTTTTCATATCTTACCCTAAAAGTGTATCCGCCGCAAAAAGCCATATATTTCACATCTTCACAAATCTATCCGTAATGTGATCGCATCGTACAGTTTTCCGTCTACCATGCGATAATCCTTTTTACGGACAATTTCAGTAAAGCCCAATTTCTCCGCTATTCGCAGCATCGCATGATTTCCTGACCATGTCTGAGTATATGCGCTTTTGTAACCTCTTTTTTTGAGATATCCAAGAAACTGCCGAAGAGCTTGCGTGCCGATGCCCTTATTCCATGCCTCTGCCGCCGGAATATCAATTCCTACTGCAGGAATGTGCCCGGGATTATCAACATAATCCAGATCTACATAACTGCTGACCCATCCGATATGTTTTGCAATCCTTTCCCACATTGAAAGATGTTTTTCATCCGTAAAGCCGTTTGAAGATACTTTGATCACTATCTTTTCCCTGCCCAGATTCACAAGAAACGTCTCCCTGAAATCATCATCCCCGTGATAAGTACATCGGTTATTAAATAACTGGACCCAATGCTTGCCTGTTTACTCGAATGCCCGTACATGAAAGCCTCGGAGTAGCCCGCTACACCTGCGTTTTCACGCACGAGCATTCGAGCAAGCATTCTGCGCATTAGTCCATTTATTTTAAAACCGCTGTACTATTGTTTTTTATTGTGATATTTGTCGGGATCTCTTTTGTAAAAAATCCAACTACCTCTTTTGTCTCCATATTTTTCCCCTTACAATTAATTTTCATACCATCACCATCAAGTTTTTGGCTTAAAACGCTTTTCTACAATTTCAAGTCATAAAATTTCATTCATTTTACCCTTATCCTTCATGGATTTTTTGCCCTAAAACCACATTTCCCATGTTCAAGTCAAAGTTTTTCGTCAAAATCCCCCTAAATGTCTCGGATTATCTCAAAATTCTTTGACTCTAATCATCACTTTCCATTGTTTAGGTCAAAAAATCAACTTTTTGTTGGCTTAATCGCACTTAAATCCTTTGGTCCAAATGCAAATTTTGCATGTTTAGGTCAAAAAGTTGCCTTCTTGTCACCTTGATTGCACTTAAATCCTTTGGTCTAAATGTGGAATTAGTATGTTTAAGTCAAAAAAACGCGTTCAGTGGACCACTAACCCCGTCCCCCGGGTCCACTTTCCTGCTCCCGGCTCAAGAGACACACGCTTTCTATGTGCATACTATGGCAGAACTGGTCTACGGCGCAGGCCTTCTGCAGTGTGTAGCCGTGGGCGGTCAGGTATTTCACGTCGCGTCCGAGGGTAGCCGGATCACAGGATACATAGACCAGCCTGTGGGGGCTCATTTTTACTACGGTATCCAAAAGCTTTTCATCACAGCCTTTTCTGGGCGGATCCACCACTACCACATCACATTTCTCCGCATCCTTCATATTGCGATTAAGTTTCGGAAGCGCATCTTCCGCAGCGCCGCAGAAAAACTCCGCGTTTGAGATATTATTGAGGCGGGCGTTCTCCTTTGCATTCTCAACAGCCTCAGGTACGATCTCAATGCCATATACCTTGCCGGCTTTTTTTGCAAGAAAAAGCGAGATCGTTCCGATACCGCAATACAGATCCCATACGGTTTCGCTGCCGGTGAGTTCCGCATACTCAAGTGCTTTGTCATAGAGTTTCTTGGTCTGGACCGGATTTACCTGATAAAATGCCTTGGGTGATATCCTGAAGATGAGATTACCGATCATATCATTGATATAGGTTGGTCCATAGACCGGGAACAATTTATCCCCGAGAATAACATTTGTGTTTCCGGTATTTACATTGACACATAAAGAAACAAACTTACAGCCGCTTGAGGAAATGTCTTCCCGCAAGCTTTTCACAAGCATATTCATCGGTTCCGAATCTGCTTTCCACTTGCGCAATTCCTTACCCGATGCATTGATCACAAGGCATACCATGACCTCGCCGGTGGCAAAGCCTGTCCGTATGAGGCAATGGCGCAGAACGCCCTTTCCTATAGCCTCATCATAGGGTGCAATATTAAATCTTGATATAACCATCCGAAGATCCCTTAATATAAGCGAACATAACAGTTTCTCAATTTCACATTTATCATTTTCTATTATGCTATGAGAATGATATGCATAGAATCCGATCTTCGGATTTCCGTCCCTGTCGATCCCCACCGGATACTGGGCTTTGTTTCTGTAATGCCAGGGTTCTTCCATACCGATGATGCCTTCAAAACACTTATCAAACTCTGTGGGTTCCACACCACCCAGTCTTGTAAGACAGTCATATACCTTCTTTTTCTTTACTTCCAGCTGCTTTTCATATGCGATCTGTTGGATCTGGCATCCACCGCAGCGCGCAGCAACGGGACATTTGGGCTCAACTCTGTCCGAAGATGGCTTGATAATGTTCTCGATCTTGGCATACCCGAGATTCTTCTTTACCTTTAAGATGTGTGCCTCTACCTCATCTCCGGGCACTGCACCTTTAACAAACAAAGTGAAGCCATCGGATCTACCGATGCCTTCACCGTCTGTTCCAAGATCTGTAATATTTACCTTTACAATCTCATTCTTGTTCATATTTTCCTGTTTTTCTGACATTGGATTCAAAGTTTTTCTGATAACCGAGCCATCCTTCGTCACTCTGCGCGGTATCAAACAATTCTCCCAAGGTTTCCATTTTTGCGTCCATATCATCTGCCATGTTGAGGGCTATCGCCTCCGCAAGAGCCGGGCGCTTGGGTGATCCGAACTCAAGCTTTCCATGGTGAGCGAGTATGCAATGGAGGATCTCATTTCTGAGCTTTTGAGGAAAGCCCTCGATCTTGTCAATACGTCTTCCCACGAAATCTGCTCCCAAATAGATATGTCCCAAAAGTTGTCCCTCATCTGTATAGTCATTTTCCGGTAGTGCGGAAAGTTCCGAAACTTTTCCTATGTCATGCAACATAGCTGCTGTAAGAAGAACATCCCTGTTTAATATGGGATAGTTGTCTGCAAATGCCATGCAATTCTTTGTAACCGAAAGCGTATGCTCAAGCAGACCGCCTCTGAAGGCGTGATGAATCTGCTTTGCGGCCGTATGTTCGCTGAACGCCTTGGCAACCGCCTTGTCCTCGATAAAGACATCCGTCAGAAGTCGATTGAGCCAGGGATTCTTTACGGATCTGATCACTTCCATGAATTCCCTGTACATAGCGGATACGCTCTTACTTGAGGAAGGAACGTAATCCTCGGGATTATACTCACCCTCATTGCACTTTCTGAGACGATTGATTATTACCTGAAGTCTCTGATTGAAAAGGTTTGTGTTTCCTTCAATATATACATAGTCACCGGAATCAAATTCAGCAATTCCCTGATTGTTTGTATTCCATATCTTTCCGTCAACGGACCCGGTCTTATCGGTCAAAGTAAGCGCAAAATAATCTTCGCCGGATTTCTTTTTCCCAACCTCTTTCTTTCTGCATAAATAGATCCCGTTTACAGAATCACCTTCACGAATTTCTTTAATGTACTTCATAAATAGCCTTTCCAGTAATTAATTTTAGATATAATTTTACCTCTATCCCGCATATGCATGCTAAACCGACTAGTTAGTCGTAAGGATCACATGGGCGGTCATTCTCTTTAATCCATCCGGATAGTTTCTGAAATAAACCACATTCAAAGCCTGGGAAACAGATGCATTTGAAAGTATATCCATAAACCGGTCCACTCCCATAATAGCCTCACCGTTGATCTCAATGATTATATCTCCGACTCTGAGCCCGGCATTGTAAGCGGGTGAACGGGCGATCACCTGATTCAGATAGATACCGTTGGAGATGTCTCCCCTCTCCTTGATTATCCTCGGCAACGCGCTTGCTTTTATCCCGAATTGAACTCTCTTTCCTCCGTTAAGAAGAATGTCCAACTCATCCTTAAGTTCACACAGTGAAATGAAGCTCGGTCTCTCTTCATTCGGATTGTTTATCTGCGGATGAAATTCCATTCCCAGAACGTATCCATCCATGTTAAAGACAAAACCTTTTGCGTCAGTCATATGCATCCACTGAGTTGTAAAATACTTTATCTGAGAATCCCTGGCGGGCTCAACATTGTCGCTTGTGTTAATAAAACCAAAGGCGAGTGCTTCGGGATAATCCTCGGTCCTTCCCAGTTCAAACACGGGAGTCCAGTTTGTTATATCTTCCGTCTTGCACAACACTCCGTACTCCATCGTTTCAAACATCCCCTCATCCAGAGAAGATATGGTCACTCCTACGATTGCAAACCCCATATCCACATCGTAATTGTAGATCTCGCCCGTAAACACCTTTTCATTATCGGAAAATGTCACTTCAACCCAGGAAACATTTTCCAGCTTTGCATAGTCGGTGAGTATCAGTACGTCCACCCCATCCTGTCCCATAATAAGACCGGCGGTATACGTTCTGCTTTCATAGTTATCACCCGCATAATTTATCCCCGTGATAACCCCCGCTACCGAAACTATCGTTCCCGATACGCTTTGAGCCGCTTCCCTCACTTCATTCATATACTCATCTATAAATCTTTCATACGGATCCTTTTCTTTGTTCGGATCCTCTATGGCCGGAGTAACGGAAGGCACAGGCGAAGGAGTGAACTCCGGAGTCACCTCTCCTGTTGCGGCAGGTGATGCCGCAGGTTTCTCGGTAGGTGTTCCTGCCGCTTCCATAGTAACCGCCGCTGTCGTTTCCGGCGTAGGCGTAGGGATCTGAGTAGCATCGGGTGCCTGAGTCTCTACGATTCTTGTCGGCAACAGCTTAGGAGTAACGCTCGGCTTCGGCGTAGGTGTGAAAGTAGGCTTCGGCGTAGGCGTAGGTGTTTTTTCCGTCAGCGTGGACACCTGCTCTCTGGTCAAAGGTACTTCCAGCCCCAGAATATTGATCAACGGTTCTCCGGAGATCAGGAAAAAGAATCTGGCAAGCACTCCGAAGGTTATGGCGCAGACAATTACAAACAGGAAGGTTATGAATCGTCTTAACCATCTTTTTTTTCTTTTGTTGATTATTTTTTCCGTTATAAATTGCTGTTCATCTGTTTTGTCGTTTTCACCGCTCTTCGGTTTTTCATCAAATTCCGTAAAGTCCGACATGGGTCTCTCTACCTCCGTAGCTTATGATCCTATTCAGCAGATTTAAGAGTGAAAATGAACTCGGTTCCGACACCGACAGTGCTTACAACCGATATATTCTGATCATGTGCTTTAATGATCTCCTTAACGATGGACAATCCCAAACCGGAGCCTTTTTTGTCTCTTCCTCGGGAAGCATCGGTCTTGTAAAAACGTTCCCATATCCTGTTGATGGATTCTCTGGGTATGCCCGCTCCATGATCTTTTACAGTTACGTATACTTTATTTCCTTTATCTTCCGTTGTGATCTTAATGCTTGACGCCGAATTAGAAAACTTGATGGCGTTATCCATCAGGTTGTATATGACCTGCTGGATCCTTCCTTCATCGGCTTCCACAAACGTTTCCTTCTGTGAAAAAACAAGATTAAGGACCAGATTTTTCTTTTTAAACGTCCCTTCAAAGCTCAATGCTATCTGCCTTATCATCTTGTTAACATCAAAGACGGTCAGGTTCAACATCAATCCGTTATCATCGATATTATTCAGCATCAGCAGATTCGATGTCAGCTTGGTAAGACGATCCGTTTCATACAATAAAATATCAAAGTACTTTTCCTGTTCCGAAACCTCGATCGTTCCGTCACGCATAGCTTCCAGATAGCCTCTTATCGAAGTCAGCGGCGAACGAAAATCGTGGGAAACGTTGGACAGGAACTTTCTCTGGATCTCGTCCGAATTGTTCAGCTTGTCTCCCATGTAGCCTATGCTTCCGCCCAGTTCCGCCAATTCCTTCGGATAACTCAATTTAAAGTCACCTCGGAAATTGTTTTCCATATATTCCTTGGTCTGCCTTGTAAGCTTCGTTACCGGATGAACCGAGTAGAAATAGAGAAGTATGAAGGCACCCGCAAGTATGGGAAGGAAAAACAGCAGGCATATGTTTACAAAATCCGAATAATAAACACCTTCCGCATAGATGGACTTCATTGACGTCATTACCACCACATATCCCGACACGTTATAATCATAATATATCGGTACGGAAACACACAACATAGGGTTCGGAACATACTTTGGTATAGTCAGATCCACCATCGCATCGTTGCTCATAAGCTTGGGATACTGACTTCCCAGAACTACGAGCGTTGCCTTTTGATTGCTGTTGGTCGTAGTATCCGCCACCACCAATCCGTTTTTGGATAAAACCATTATCCTTGTTCCGGTCATCTCGGCAGCAACATTAAGTGTAGATATAACATCCGGCCGAGTGCTTGTAGATACGTAATATCCGGGTAGATACTTACTTGAGATCTCGTTGGCCTGACTGTAAAGTTCACTTGTCTTTGTTTCAACCAGCTTTTTTTCTGTGAGCCGTAATCCCACGGTATTAAGAAAGACCATGAGAGTGACCACAAGTCCTATCATTATTAAACTATATTTCAGAAGAACGGACGATTGTTTCATTAATCAACCTCAAATTTATAGCCAACGCCCCAAACTGTGGAAAGTTTCCAATTGGAGCCGTCCTTTATTTTTTCTCTGAGTCTTTTTACATGAACATCAACGGTCCTTGTATCTCCGGGATACTCATATCCCCAGATCTTATCCAGCAGCTGTTCTCTTGTAAACACTCTGTTGGGATTTGCTGCAAGATAATAGAGAAGCTCCAGTTCCTTGGGAGGCATTTCCAGTTTTCGCTCATTATAAACGACGGTGTAATTAGAGTGATTTACGACCAGCCCGTCGTAGGAAACGAATTCTCCGGTTTCTATTCCGCCGGGCATTGTTTTTTCCGGCTTTTGGCTGTTTTCCTGTCCGAATCGGCGGAGAACAGCTTTGCATCGTGCAACAAGCTCCTTGGAATCAAAAGGTTTCATGATATAGTCATCGGCTCCGAGTTCCAGACCGAGCACCTTGTCAAATATCTCTCCCTTTGCTGAAAGCATGATTATCGGAACATTCGAGTTCTTGCGTATTTCCCTGCATACTTCGTATCCGTCTATGCCGGGAAGCATCAGGTCCAAAAGAACAAGATTGGGTGCAAAGGACTTGAATTTTTCAAGTGCTTCTTCACCGTCCGATGCGATCTCTGTACTGTAGCACTCTTTTGTAAGATAAAGCGTCACAAGTTCAGCTATGCTCTCATCGTCATCAACCACTAAAATTCTCTGTTTGTCTGCCATCTTTGCCTCCCCGTCTTCTTTTATTTGAATGTTACTATTGTCACGCCCGTATCGCCTTCTCCGAAGGCTCCGAGCCTGAATTCCTTTGCATACTTGTACTTCCTTAAGTAGCTGTGCACCATGTCTTTCAACGCGCCAGTACCTCTGCCGTGAACGATCGTACACTTTTCCAGATGTGCAAGATAGGCGTCATCGAGATACTTTTCCAAAACGGGAAGAGCCTCGTCTACCCTCATTCCTATGAGGTTGACCTCGGGATGTACCGTTAAGGCCTTCGAAAAACCGGATCTTACACCGCCCTTTTTGTTTGTGGGCTCTTTTGCCGCATGTGAGATCCACTGCACATCTCTTTTGTTCAGCTTGGTCTGCATCGCTCCCGCGCGCACGGTCATCATACCCTTTGCGTCCGGAACCGTAACCACCACTCCGTCCAGATTGAGGCTCAATATCCTGATATTGTCGCCAACACAGAACTCCACAGTCTCGTTGTCCCCGAAGCTCTTCTTCGGCTTAACCGCAAGAGCGGCGGAATTGCTTCCCATCTTGTCTCTCAGTGCGGTACGTTCCCTCTCCATATCTGCCATGGAGAAATCCGCTCCCAGCTTGTTGAGACGTTTAATGGCTTCATCCGCATATTCCTTTGCCTCCGAGATAACCTCTCTGGCTTCTTCATGCGCCTCTCTCAGGATGTTGTCTCTGGTTGCTTCCAGTTTTTCGTTCTTTTCCTCATACCGTTTTTTCAGCTTTTCCGCGTCGGCAAGAGCAGTCTGTATCCTCTCTTCGTCCTGCTCCATCTTCATACGTCTCGTATCGAGATCGCTGATCACGTCCTCAAAACTCTTGTCCTTTGTACCTATAAAGCTGCCCGCCATATCTATGATCTCGTCCGAAAGCCCGAGTTTTCTTGATATTTCAAAAGCATTGGACTTTCCGGGTATGCCGATCAGCAATCTGTAGGTCGGGCGCAAAGTAGCCACATCAAACTCACAGCAGGCATTCGACACTCCCGGAGTCGTCAGGGCATATATCTTCAGTTCCGCATAATGCGTTGTTGCCACTGTTCGGATGTTCTTTTTATGCAATGTGGTGAGCACCGCCTGAGCCAACGCAGCTCCTTCGGTAGGATCCGTTCCGGCTCCCAATTCGTCAAAAAGGCAGAGCGATTTTTTATCCGCAGCCTTCAAGATCCTCACAATATTTGTCATATGCGATGAGAACGTGGAAAGCGACTGCTCAATCGACTGTTCGTCTCCGATATCCGCAAAGACATCGTTGAAAACGCCCAGCTTGCTTCCGTCCTGTGCGGGAATGTGAAGTCCCGCCTGTCCCATAAGCGTAAAAAGTCCCACCGTTTTAAGCGTAACCGTTTTACCGCCGGTATTGGGTCCGGTAACGATGAGCATAGTGAAATTTCCGCCCACGTAGACATCGATGGGCACAACCTTCTTCGGATCGATCAGAGGATGGCGACCCTTTCTGATCGAAATGTAGCCGTTGGCGTTAAACTCCGGTTCGGAGGCCTTCATCTGCTTGGCCAGCGCACCTTTTGCAAAGATAAAATCCAGTTCCGTAAGCGTATCTATGTTGTACTTAAGACTATCCGTGTACTGCCCTGCATATGCGGACAGTTCGGCCAGTATCTTCTCGATCTCCTTTGCCTCTTTTGCATATAATTCGGTGAGATCGTTGTTAAGTTTCACTACAACCGCCGGTTCAATGAAGGTGGTAGAGCCTTTTGAAGACTGGTCATGCACGAAGCCGTCAAATTGCTGCTTGTACTCTGACTTTACGGGCAGACAATACCGTCCGTTTCTCATGGTAACGATATTGTCCTGCAGTTTGTCCTTATTTTCTGCGCTGTTTACGATCTTGTTCAGCTGTTCACGGATAGTGTCGTTTACGATCGCCATCCGGCGTCTGATCCTTTGCAGCTCAGCGCTTGCATCATCAGCTATCTCCTCCTCGGAGATTATGCATCTTTTGATCTCATTGTTCAGCGGGGATATGGGCTCCAGCAAGGAAAAACGCTCTGTGAGGGAATCCTGTACATCATCCTCGCTTCCGCTGTATCCGTAACTTTTCACGCGCAGAGTCGCCGTAAGCACAGAACTGATCTTGAGAAGCTCCGAGGCCAGCAAAGAAGACTGCACCTCCAGCAGCTTAATGTCCCCTCTTATGTCCGGGACACCGTTAAAATTAAGGCTTCCCTTCTTGTATATCCTGTTAAGGGCATCTCTTGTCTCCGACTGTGCTTCCCTGATCTTTTCAAGGTCGTTGCCCGGCAGGAGTTCTTTAGCCTTCTTTCTTCCGCCCTCCGAACCGCAAAGTCCGGCAAGCATATCCGTTATTTTATTGTATTCAAGAATCTTTATTGTTCTTTCATTCATTTAAGTCGCTCCATTTGTGTCTGTGGAGTTCTCCGCAGGTGTTCATGTCATGAAACCCGTTTTGTCTTAAAGCTTCATAGAGCAGCACCGCAACCGAATTTGCCAGATTGAGAGAGCGTATCTCCCCTATCATGGGGATACGAACGCAGGTGTCGGGAGAGGACATAAGGATCTCTTCCGGTATGCCCGCACTTTCCTTTCCGAACATAATGAAAGCATCGTCTTCATACCTTGTTTCCGTATAAAGGTGCTGCCCCTTCGTGGTTGCCATGTAAACCTTCGGATGGTTGTTTTTTTCATTAAAATCTTCCCAGCTGTCATAGACATGGAGATCCAGGTATTTCCAGTAATCCATGCCCGCACGCCTGACCGCCTTGTCGGATATGTCAAACCCGAGGGGACGTATAAGGTGAAGAGCTGTTCCCGTTGCAACACATGTTCGTCCGATATTGCCTGTATTTGCAGGAATCTCGGGCTCAAGTAAAACTATGTTCATTTATTTCTTCAGTCCTTCAACAAAAATTTCTATCCTGTCGAGGGCTTTTTTAAGATTCTCCAAGGAGTAGGCATAGGATATTCTCAAAAAGCCTTCGCCGCTGTCTCCGAACGCACTTCCGGGAACCGCCGCCACCTTCTGCTCCTTAAGGAGTCTTGTGGCAAACTCGTCGGAGGTCAGTCCGAATTGTTTTATGCACGGAAATACATAGAATGCGCCCTCCGGTTCAAAGGTGTGAAGCCCCATTTCATTCAGCCTTGCAACGAGATATCTTCTTCTCTCGTCATAGGACTCTCTCATCCTTTCAACATCGTCATCACCGTTTTTAAGCGCTTCGATCGCAGCACACTGGCTGGTGGTGGGTGCGCACATGATGGCAAACTGATGGATCTTCGTCATCTGACGGATGATCTCTTCGGGTCCGCAGGCATAGCCGAGTCTCCATCCAGTCATGGCATAGGATTTTGAAAAGCCGTTGATCACGACGGTCCTCTCCCGCATGCCCGGCAGTTCCGCTATCGAAACATGGTTTCTTCCGTAGGTGAGCTCGGAATAGATCTCATCGGAAATAACAAAAAGATCCTTTTCGCAGACCACCTTTGCAATATCCTCAAGATCCTCTCTTGTCATGATGCCGCCCGTAGGATTGTTGGGGAAGGGCATGATAAGTATCTTGGTCTTGGGTGTGATGGCATCGAGAAGCTCCTGTTTCGTCAGCTTAAACTTGTTCTCTTCCTTAAGATCGATGGTAACGGGAACTCCGTCTGCCAGCTTAATGCAAGGAACATAGGAAACATAGCTGGGCTCCGGCACAAGGACCTCGTCGCCCTCATCGATCATTGCGCGAAGTGCGCCGTCAATGGCTTCGCTTCCACCGATGGTTACCAACGTCTCTTTTTTATAGTCGTATTTAAGATTATATCTTCTTGCAAGGTAAGCGGTGATCTCCTGCCTCAATTCCAAAAGTCCGGCATTTGAGGTATAGAACGTTCTCCCGCGCTCCAGTGCATATATGCCCTCTTCTCTGATGTGCCAGGGAGTCTCAAAATCAGGCTCGCCCACACCGAGAGAAATGGCATCCGGTATTTCACTTACGATATCGAAAAACTTTCTGATGCCTGAAGGTTTAATTTCGGTTACTTTTTTATTTAAAGGTTCTCTCATATTTTTTCCCCTGTCTTTGATCCGATTGTCAACGAGCTACGATCACGGTGTAATAAGCATACGCTCGTCATCCGTGGTTTCTCCCACCAAAGGCATACCGTTCTGCTTGTACTTCTTCAGAACGAAATTGGTGGAAGTGCTGAGGATAGCCTCAAGCGGAGCCAGCTTGTCAGATACAAAGGCAGCAATCTCTCTCATGGACTTGCCTTCAATGATGATCGCCAGGTCATAGCTTCCCGAAACAAGGTACACCGCAGCCACCTCGTCAAAGCGATAGATCCTCTCTGCGATCTTGTCAAAACCGCGACCTCTCTGGGGTGCAACCTTAACCTCTATGATCGCTGTAACCTTCTCCACGTCCGTCATGTCCCAGTTGATAAGGGTGGGGTAACCGCAGATTATGTTTTCCTCTTCCATGGCCTTTATCTCGGCCTTAACCGCTTCTTCCGTGATGCCCAGCATCATGCTCAGGTCCTTGGATGTGATCTTGGAATTCTTTTCGATAGCTCTTAAAATCTTATTTCTCATTTTTCTCTCCTAACTTAAATCTCATAATATCCGTCAAAGCGATTGGGTTCGAGGAAACGTTTTTCTTCACCGTTCACCACCACCCTGTCCGCCGTATTGTCAACAGTTCCGATAACCTTGCCCAGAGCACGGTTTTCGGGGGTATCTTCCACGATCGCCAAAAGGCCTCCGTCGCCTCTAAGCTGATAGGGAGATACGTTCAATATCTCGCAAACCTCAACAGTCGATTGTCTGATGGGTATATCTTTTAAATTAACGATGCATCCGGCATCTTCTCTCTCAAGGAGTTCCCACAGCGCTCCGAAAACTCCGCCCTCCGAGATGTCGTGCATAGCCGTCTTTCCTTTGCAATTTGAAGCAATGGCATATGCTTTCTCGAAAGATCCGATGTTTGAGAAATCCGCTATGGCTTTATGGATAAATTCATGTGTCAGCCTTTCGGCGAGTGCGTCAAGGCGTTTTTCCGCCAGCATTGCGGCGCCGGTGCTTCCGGCAAACCCGGTCATGATCAGCACCCTGGCCTCTTCCTTGCCCGGAGGGCTGAGTTCAAACTTCTTTTCGCCCGTAACCACCGCAGATACACAAGCCTCTTCACCGATAAGGGTATTGCCCGACACAAGATTCACGTTACAAACCTTGCAGGCTCGCACAACCTCGTCTGACATCCTTTTTGCATATTCCTCGGGAGCCTCTTTGGGCACAACAAAAGTAACCGCCGCCGCGCACGGCGTTCCGCCTGCGGCAGCCATGGAATTGACGGCTCTGACAACACAAAGCTCGCCGTTTCCCTTGTCGGAACCGGAAACAGAAGCGGAGGACATAAGCATTTTCTTATCTCCCACCTCAAAAAAACCGGCATCGGCACCGATACGGGCAACGGCTTTTTTATTGTATTCGGCTGTTCTGTTCAAAACGCTTCTCTTCAATGCGCTTTCGCCCAATTTACCCTTGTTCACTCTTGACAAACTCCCACGGGAAATCTAAACTTTAAAGTAACGAACCAAGCATCGGTACAAGCATTGCCAACACAAGCAATGCGACTATGATCCCCGATATCAGTTTTTTGTTTTTTTTGCTCATTGTATTTCCTTTCACTTAATGAGGTTTTTATGTCACCTGTTATTCTGTCCGCAAATATAATACCTGTCTTTCTGGCAGTGACTCTGATACTTGCTTTTCTGGTCAATTATGCTTCCAACAAAAACAAACGGAACAGAGCCGCTTCCCTCGATGCTTTTTGGGAGAGGGAAATGAAAGCAAATACAACCAGAAAAAAAGACATTTCAAATATTGATTTTATCACACTACCCGACTTTTTATCAAGTCCAACGGGGTCTCTTTCGGAAGAAATTAAAGATATAGAAGCAAGAATAGCTGAAATGGCCGACAAAAAGATCGTTAACTTCTCCGGAAAGACCAACACCGATCTTAAACTGGAGTACGGAGCAGCAAACTTCCCCGACCTTTCGGAGTGGGATTCCAATTACATTAAACTGGTGCAATTAATGCAAAAATACATAGTTGCCCTGAAAAAGGAAGGCTACGACGAGAAAGCGGAAAAGATACTGGACTTCGCCCGCAGCGTGGCCCCTGAAGTAAAAACCTTCAGAAACGAATAAAAAAAGCCGAAGAGATGCTTTTCTCTCCGGCATATTTTATTTTTCTTTACAATACTGTCTCAAAAAACACATTTCACACTTTGGCCGCTGCGCGCTGCATATCTCACGTCCGAAGGTGATGATGTGAAGATTCCACAATATCCAATGATCCTCGGGCAAAGCCTTTTCAAGATCGTGCTCGATCTTTTCAGGCTCCGTATTCACGGTTAAGCCCAGACGCCCGGATATTCTTTTCACGTGGGTGTCCACCACGATACTCGGTATGTGATAAACATTACCCAAAATTACATTGGCAGTCTTTCTGCCCACTCCGGGGAGTGCTGTAAGTTCCTCCATTGTGTCAGGCACCTGTCCGTTGTACTTTTCGGCAAGCATTCCGGCACAATTGATTATGTTCATAGCCTTATTGTGGTAGAAACCCACCTCGCGGATCTCCTCTTCCACTTCGTTCAATTTTGCCCGTGCAAGAGCGAAGGCATCGGGATAATGCTTAAAAAGGTGTCTTGTCACAAGATTCACCCTTTTGTCTGTGCATTGCGCGGACAAGATGGTTGCGATCAACAGCTCAAATGGGTTTTTATATTCCAGGAAACAATACATCTTTGTACCGTATTGTTTATCCAGAATATCCAGTATTTCCGTTGTCCTTTTCTCGACCATTGCG
>JAEEGI010009547.1_pt1 | contig 21227 bp, 28 predicted proteins | sample 8958751 | NCBI WGS metagenome assembly JAEEGI01 (sample SAMN16246545, study PRJNA631951) | gut metagenome | biome: gut microbiome; feature: rumen; material: KS-attached | host: Bos | place: Iran: Karaj | collected 2018-10 | reverse complement strand
CATAGTATGTGCCAAGCGAAGTATAAGATGTGTTAATTACACCTTCCAAAGCTCCTGTATAATTACCACCTACAAAGTACGGTACATATTCACTATAATCGCACATATCAGAGCGAGAATATTGGTAAAACCTTGTGATATTAGCACGTGTACCATTTTTAAGCCTAAACGGTATTTCACTGCTGTTTGTAAATGCATTTGTTGAATACAAAACTCCTATAACTGTGTTATCAATCGAACACAAAATAGGCTTCTCTGTTGGTGTTGAATAATCTGGCACAATAGTGTTAATACCGCCAAACTGAATAAACCAAGCATTGTCATTTTTAACAACATAAGCATTAAGATGTCTATAACCATCTACTGTCGGTTTGTTTATGCTTGAATTTTCACCAATTCTTATAGTACCTGATGAACCCATAATTGATGTTGATGGCAAGTTAGTAGCTGAGTGATACATTATGATATTGTCGGGTGTAGACCCGGTAGTATTTTTTTTAGCACTTTGTATTTTAATTGTGTAATCATTATTCCACGTAAAGTTTACAGTAATTCTTGCGTCTGATTGGCCACTGACCATCTCATCGTATGCTTCTTGTGCAGTCTTATCAGCTACAAACCCAAACTCGCTCATAAAGCTAATTAAGCTATTAAAAAACTGCACACTATTGTTACCTGTAATCTGTCTTAAACTACGCATTGAAATTCACCCCAATCTGTGTAATTACTTGATTTCCGCCTGATGAAGCGTGATAGTTCAAATTAACCGTCTCGCTTTCACCATATACAACACCCGTATCAAAGAACAAACCATTAACAGCTTGATATATATGTCTATTTCCAGTAAGAACATATATCCTTTTAGTATCTTTCATGTCATTCATTCTATCCACGAATACAGGTGTACTATAAACACCAACCACCTCAGCGAAAATCGCATTAAAATCACCATTCTGATACATTTTATTAAGCACACTTTCAACTTCTTCACTTACATCAAGGTTATCAAAATAGTTTTCAACATATTCTTCAAGCTCTGCAATCTTATTCTTAACATTTACTACTTCATTTTCCAGTCTCTCTTCTTCATTAACAATCTCATTTATCTGCTCTTGTTCTTCATTCAGTCTTTCAACCACTTTGCAAAGTACTTCATAATAGCTTAAACTATTATCATACACAAGAGGAAGAACTGATTGACACCAGAATTTAAGTTTTTCAATCACCATATTAATCACTCTCCAATTTTTAAAGGAATAGTAAATATAGAACTCTGAGAGTACCGAGGATAAGCATAAGCACCACCCATATTTGCAATAAACATAGTATAATTTGTAACACTTGCCAAAGCCTTAATATTTCTTGTAAGGTGTTCCAAAATCATTGGAATACAATTTACTCTAAAATTTTCAAAAACATCAGCATAAGATACCGGGTTTATTCCTTTAGAATAGAATTTACTATAGTATTTCCATTCCATCACCTCTTCCTGACCCGAATTAGTGTAGTTCCAACCCGTGAAATGATATCCTGAAAGCACTGCAACACCGTCTTTATAGTCTCCTGTTCCGTCCTGTACAGTATAGATTAGGTTAAAATTACAAAAACCTGTGTTCATATTAACAACAAGTTGGTTACCCATTTGTCTTGCGATACCTGTATACCCTGCCATTGAAACAGGATTAATAACATTTCTGAAATTTCTGTTCTGTGCAAAACTACTGCCATTGCTTTTCATTCTTATAGTTTGAATTTCAGTTGGAATGTATAGCCAACTCCTTGCAACAACAGGTGTATCGCCATCATAAACATGAATATCTTTATACCCACCTCTTGCAACACAATTTATTTCATTCATTGATACTGTAGGTGTCGTATTTGTAGATTGGTTATTAGCTGAAAGATTTATACTTCCACCAAAAGTAATAAATGGGTCGTCAATACCTGCAAGTAAATCCCTTGTTTTAAGAACGTGTGAGCTTGTAATTTCGTATTTATCCATTTCAAGAACATAAACACCACCAAATAAATCCGTAAGTATAAAACCACTGTTTACTACATTCGGTATAGATTTTGCTCTTGAAATACCCTCCATTTCTATCCCAAAATATTTCGGATAATAGATTTTCTTAAACAATCCAACTTGCGGGCTATACATCATTATTATATTGTTATCATAAACCATTGAGTTATATGTATCATCTGTTGCAGTGTGTGTAACATTTGTGCATAAAAAATAGACAAAGTTACTTTCACTCATACAGCAGTCCTGTTTAAGTGTATTTCCTATCTCTCCCATTCTTCCCCTGCCGATTATTTTAGCAAAAGAAAAACCATCATTAACATAATACATTAAAACTTCGTTTGTAGAAGTTGGTATTACAGCTGCATATTGTTTATTGCCATCTACGCTGTCAGTAGGTGAAACACAAAAACCTGATACCTTACCTGCGCTATTGCCTAAATATCTCCAATATGAGGGTGTACTTGTAGCATAATTTTCAAGTGGAACATAAATTAAATATCCTGTTACAGTGTCAGTAATTATTAACTGATTATTAACATCATCATAACACATACTGTTTCCGTGTACACCACCACGGTTGCCGTCATAATAAAAAGGTGAATTACTATCTGTAGGGTCTGCAATAATTTTGTTTGCAACAAGTGTTAAATCAGGGAAAGAATACTTACTACATATTAGCGGTTTATAGTCTGATTCATGCTGTAGTACATATAGGTAGTAATTATTACCGTCTTTAACAAGCTGTGACGCTTGTGTTCTGTAACCAGTTGTTAGCCCTAAATCACCAATCTTACTAAGCCCACCATTTTCTTTTTTAGACAACACATTACCCTGAATCCTATTAACGAACCAACTCGCAGGAAATGTCCCATTTTCAACCATTTCATCAAGCTTTTTGTTAATAGCTTCATCAACATCAAGGTTTTTAAAGTAGTTATCGACATATTCTTTTAGTTCTATATAAAGTTTTTTTAGATTTTCTACTTCATCAGTAACCTCATTAACCGCCTGAATAACATTATTTAGGTAATGTACGACCTTACAAAGAAGTTCATAGTAACTTAAACTATCATCGTACACTAATGGTAGTACTTTTTGACACCAAAATCTGAACGCACCTTTATTACAATTATCTATAAACATAATTACACCTCTCTTACCAAAGACCAAAGAACAAAGGTTCTAAGTCTTTTAATATCATAGCGTCAATGTTAAGGAAAGTGCTTCTAAATTCGTTAAGCATTTTTGAGTAAGAAGCACCACCCATTTTACCTATTACTTTTTCAGCGTATTCATTTAGATTTTTTACACTACCGCTTCTATTACCTTTTTTATTATAATTCTCGCTTGCATTTCCGCTTTCTTTTACTTTGTTAATTTCATTCTCGACATCTTTGCTATCAACACTTTCATTTTCTCTTATATCTTTGCTATCTGTACCACTTGTATGACTTTCATACGTTGTGCTATTAGTATCGCCTGTATTACTCTTATATACTGTGCTATTTTCATCGTGTGTATCACTCACATATTCTGTCTTATTTTCATCGTTTGTATCACTCTCATATTCTGTGTTATTTTTATCTTTTGTATCACTGTCATATTTTGTTTTATTATTACCGCTATTGCTTACACTTCCTGTTTCGCTATTCGTCTCATTTTTAGTTACACTACCTTGCAAGTTATCCGAGCTTGAATCTGATTTATTAATCATTCTTGCATTTGTTAAATATCTGTCATTAGCAAGGTCACTAATACTACCCTGTGGTGTATCAGAATATTTATCTGTAGAGTTACCACTACTGCTATTTGTTTTTGTTTCAGTATTAGTGGTTGTTCCTGTGATTGTATCATTTTTATTTGTTGTACCTGATGCTGAGTATGTATCATTTTTATTTGATGTAACTGTTGATGTGTATGTATCATTTTTATTTGATGTAACATTTGATGTGCGTGTATCATTTTTATTTGATGTAACATTTGATGTATATGTATCGTCTTTATTTGTTGTAACTGTTGATGTAGATGTATTATTTGTTGTTGATTCAACATCAGAAGAATTTGAATCATTATGCTCACCAAGTTTACTTTTTTCTGTGGACATTTTACTTGTTTTCATACTGTTTGCTGATTTATCAACATCATTAGCAAGTATTTTGTTACTAATTTCATTTTCAGAATCAACAGATAATTTATCATCTTTAACATTACCAGTTCTGGTATAATCTGTGTCATAAAATGGGTTAAATTCAAGTAAAGCACTTTCATACAACTGGTTATAATATGGCATTATAACATTTAACCTATCACACATTCTTAATTTCCACAATCCAACTGTTTCATCACATATCTCTCTTGTATAGAAATGTCTGAGTATTTTCTTTTGAAGAACAGCACGGTAACTATTGTCAAATATAGGATATTCAAAGTTAAAAATATTTCTGTGAGAACTGTCGATTATTTCTTCAACATTATTAAACCCATCACCAGCTATAGGGTGAGAAGTACTTGTCTCACATATGTACCTTACTTCGGTTGTATATTTACTCACATTATTCACCACCCTTGTCAACACTTTGAACCATATCTATAACGGATTTATCGCCACTATCATCTTCAAGCATTATTTCATCATCAGTAACACGGAAGTCCTCACGATAATCTACTTCGATATTAAGTCCAAACATTTTATTTATTTCATTAGCAGCTTGTCTACGGGCATTTAGCCTACTATATCTACTTGCAATTGTACCACCTTGATTTCGCATTACTTCATCACTGATAAGCCGTTCTTTTTTCTGAACGTTTATATTTGAAATACCAAGTAATGTTAGAGCTTCATTCCATATATTTGTTTTAAGCTGATATAATTTATCTGCTATAAATGGACTTTCAGTTTGCATTACTTTAATAGCATTAGGTGAGATGTTTTTATCTGCAAATATAACAGGCATATTACCATCATATTGCATATAAAGGTTCTTCATAGTAAGTCTTTGACTTTCCTCACAAGTAAGCAATATAGGTGTTTTCTGTGCCCTCGCATTAATATCAATCGTTCTGTCTAAATCCCACAACCGTCTTGCGTATAAATCAATTTCAAGCTGTGAATTAGTATGAAGCATATTATTGAATATAATTACTGAATCATCTTGTGTAAGATATTTGTTATAACCATTTGATGCATAAGCAGTTCGTTCTGTAGGAATCTGATATAGGTTTAAATTACCACCAATCATTGTTCTGAGTGCAAGATAACCGATTACTTTATCCTCAAAAAATACGCACATACCATCACGAAACAAGCTTAGCTCAAGGAATCGCTCATCTATTGTATCAGGTAAGTTCTTCCATTCAAACATTGATATGGCTAATTCTGTTAATCTATTGTAATACATAATATACGTATTATTGTTAAGAGTAGCGCTCTCCCAGAATTGAGAATTTTTAGGTTTTCTTTTCATGTTTTTTCACCTCACTTATGGATTAACTACTGGTCTATTGTCTTGTGTATAATCACCAACCAGTGACGCATTTTTCCAAAATGTTATACCGTGGTCATATATACTACATATTTTACTTATATCATCAGCAGGAACTGAACCACTCAATGTACACCCTATTGTTTTTACATAAGTCCAATAAGGTCTTGTACACCTATTAGGTATCATATTACGCTTTATAGCGTATCCATATCTGTTAAAATAATCATCTATTACTTTAGCAACTTGTGAATTAATTGAAAGGGCGTAAAAATCAATTCTTTGCTTTGAAATAGCTGCATTAAGATTAGATGATGATGTGTTACCACTCACTAAATTCGGCTTTTGTGCTGCGGTAAGAGCAGATTTATGCACATTATATGCATATGACCACATCTCACCTATTGATTCATTAACATTAGGAGAATTGTTACGCATTTTCATCATAAGAGTTAATGCGTTTAATGTAGTGTCAAGGGTAATTGCAGCTCTATTATTAGCAAACCATTGTTGGAAACTATCTGTTGACCAAGAACAAACTGGAAAGTTTTCAGTGATAATTCTATCTGGATAATATTCGGTCATTCCCTTGTACCCTAAAGGATAACCAACCACAACAGGCGATGGTAAAATACAGCATTTAAATTCAAAGCACATTATATCCCCGGCAAAATACTCATATTTGTAATCTTGTGTTCTACCATTATTATCATCAACTCTAAGCACATTATATGGATAAGTAAAAAGTTTATTATTTTTAGGTATATATCCATCAATAGCAACTGTATTTTTATCCATAGTATGCTCGACAGTTTGAGACACACCCTCAATAGCTGAAGAAAAAATAGATGGAAACTGATACATAGCAATAATTTGTTCATTATTTGCGACAAGCTGTGCTATATAGCTATTTAATGAAGTCATATCTGTTTGATTTACATGGAAAATTGTTGAGACGCTATATCCTGCGTAAACATTATAATAAATATGTCCATTATTAATAGGTATAAGTTGTCCACCAGAATCTTTCGGTGTAGAAATTACAGCTATATTCATATCATTCATATCAAGATATGTGTTAGCGTTGCAAACATAATCCCCTATATTAAATTCTTCATTTATTATATTGTCGCCTATTTCATCAGTTTCCGTATGTTGCCGTTCAACATAGCACACATCAAGCAAGTAATCATTGTTCCAAGTCTGAATAACATCAATTTCATACTCTACTTCGCAAACAGCGTTATTAATATATTCAACAGATTTGATGAAAGCGTAAAACCACTTTGAACCAAAGTTTGTATTTTGAAACATCAAGTAATTACAGTCATAAAGATTATCAGCAAGAGCCGCAAGTCTTATCCGTCCTTTATTTACTCTCTGATAAGTTTGTTCTGTAAAAGTATATTTAGCTTTAGCTGAAAAATAAGCACGTTGTGTAGCTAAACCAGTATCACCAACAGGAAAATATATAGTATGTTCATAAGTAGGGTCAAGTGGCACATTTCTTAATATTTTTATTGTACTATTTGGTGCAATATACATATCGTTTCACTCCTTAAAAATTATAGAGGAGGTTGTATAGACCTCCCCTATAACTACCGATATCAAGACACTGTTATAGTGGCATAATCAGATTTAGTCTTATCATATGTAGATGTAGCAGTTGCAGTGATAACTGTACCACTTACAGCAGTAGGTTTAATTCTCACTTCACCAAGGGCGGAAATTGTCGCAGGAACGTCATCTCCTACAACCATATCTGCAACATTAATTGTAGCATTATCAGCAACATTAGCCACAAGACCAGGTGTAATTGTGAGACTACTTGTGGTGTTAGCAGTAATCGTATACACGTCCTCAGCACTGCCGAAAGTTACTTTTCTACCGACAAGGGCATTTGCTTCAACCTCAGCACCATCAAAGCCGATAGATGTATCACCTGCTGTCGCAGAATCATCATCAACAGCAATTGTCGGGAACGGAAGAACAGCAGTAAGTACCCAGTTTACACTCTTACTTGCAAAATTAGCAGTAACGACATTAGCCGAAAGAAGTACAGTCTGACCCGCTGAAACTGTGGCTGTCTCAGGAGAAACTGATACAGATGTGATGGACGGCTGACCGGGAACGAATACAGCACTATTTGAGAACGGTGATACACTAAAGGTTTTCCAAACGTGATACCAATAGTTCCAATAAAGACCCTCACCGTTATACTGCTCTGTGAAGTTATACAGATTATCAAAAATCATAAACCATTTGCTATCAACAAGCACCGCAGGAATAGCATTAAGAGCTGTGATTTCATCATCTGTAAGAGGAACATAGTTTTCATCTTTTGCAAACAGCAGATTAAGTCTATCAGTGTCAAGGCTACCGAAGCTGTCAATAAGAACTCTGTGCCCCATAAAGTCAGCTTTACTCATATTGAAAGCAGAAGCAAGCACTTCAACGTCCATAACAGCGTCAAAATCACTGTTTACAATGATGTACTGTTCATTCTTGTTTGAGTAAGTTGCTACACCTGCAAGGTTGTATTTATTTGACATAAATTCAAAGTTATTAGATACACCCTTTACAGTGCTGACAATTGACTTCATATTGGAAGTCTCAACAGTAGGAACTTGAACAGGGAAAAGCTCACCATTAAGGATATGTTTTGCAAGCATATACTTCATAGTCTGGAACTCGTCATAGTTCGCACCTGTGTACATACTATCGACTATCTTAGAGATAAGTTCAGTGATACCATTCCAAGACAGAAAAGCCTGTCTGAGCTGCTCATTCTGAATAGTACTCTTATAATACTTCTGATAGTTAAGAATATGGAAAGCAGACCTTACGTCAGGAATCTCCCTTGCGAATACTTTACTTTCAGCAACCGCAGGGTCATATTCAAACGGTTTTGCTATGTTTACAAAAATTTCCTCAATTGTTTCACCAAATTCCAGTGTTCCCTGCTTAAAGATAGACCAAGGATTCTGGTACATCTTTGAAGTCATAATCACCATACCGATTCGGTTAATCAATGCGCTCAGAAATTCATTCTGGAGTGCAGGAAACTGCATAATAACAGCACCAATCTCACGAATACTTTCCTGATTAGGCTCAGCCGCAGGTACGTAATCACGGTAGTTAGCCGTGGCACTATTTCTTATAGCATTAAGAATGTCAACTGATGTACCCGTCAGTTTTGAAGTGGTAGGAATGTTAGGCATAAAAAATCTCTCCTCTCTTATTTGAATAATTTATCAATTGTTATATCATCTGGTTTGTAATCGTCAGAGTTATCTCCTGAGCCACAATCAGGGACATTACGATTATCACCAGTGAAAAACCTGTGTCGATACCTTTTCTTCCACATATCATCAAGCTCATTGTATTTCTTTTCCCAATCGGAAGAAGAAGCAGAATTAGCTTTATTTTCAAGGTCATTATAGGTATCAGTCATATCCTCAAGAAATGTAATAGCTTCATCACTTGTATCATTCGCAAGTTTGCTTTCAATTCTTGAAAAAAATTCATCTCTTTTTAGTATAGCCATTTAACTCACCTCTTGTTATAGTTTTACTTCTACGATAAAAGCGTCTTTGAACCCTGCTTTTTTAACTTTATCAAGATAAGCAACAGCGTTCTTTTTAATCTTAAATGAGCCAACCTGTACCCGGTATATTGTTTCAGCTTTAGCTGGAATATATTTTACAGAATAGGCTTCGCATACACCTTTACATATTGCTTCACCGATGATTTCTACATTTTCAATTATCCAGTTAGCGATTTGTACGCTATCGTGAAAATCTACTTCAACATAAACAGCTGCACAATTAGTAGCGTTAAGTTCATATAAATCAGGGTTAGCTCTCACACCGTAATCAATAGTTCCCAGTGAAACATCTTGTACGTTTTTGTAAATAGGATTAGCGTACTTCATATTGTTTTCTGATTTATTATAAACAAATACAACAGTACCCTCTCCACCGCCGGCATTTGTGTGTATAGGTATATGCAAATCTGCACCCCAGTTGTTGGATTCATTAACAGTAACGTGCATATCCTGACCTGATGGTGCTTTTTTAACCTCAAAACCGCACCTTTGTAGTGCAATTCTTGCGTACTCAGCAATCCTATTACACTGTTCCGCTTCGTTTGTGTTACCACACGCATATTTGTTGCCAATCTGATTTGACGGGCTTAGATATATCTTTTTACTCACTTATTGTCACCTCACTTTCAGTAGGTGCTGTATGTGGTTCAAGCGATACTATTATACTGTCACCATCAATAATGTAATCACTGGTAACCACCTGAAATGACTGGTTATAAACATTAAATATATCAGGTGCTTGTGACGCTAACCTTCTTCTTGCATACTCTGTATTAGATAACACAAGTATTCCCATTTTATCACCTCATTTATTTGATTTGAATTTATCAAGATATGGCTTAAATAATTTAGCCAATTTAGGGTTCACTTCGCATAGATTTTCTATTGAACTTATTATCTCCATAATGCTGATATATGTTACAACAACAGTTGCGACAGGAATATTGCTGCCTAATGAAAGATAATCTGCTGTATATTCAAGAAGAAAAGCAAGTACAACAGCTAACACTTCTGATAGCTTATGGAATAATCCCTGTCTGAGTAATGTGCTGTTTATCTTTTTATTGTACACTGCTTTAACAAAACCAGTCAACACATCAAGCATAATAAACAGTCCAACAATTACACATAAGACCATTGGAAACCTCTCCAATTTCATTTATTATTTATTATATTATACCATATCCGTTGACAAATTGCAATAGTTATGTTATAATATAATAAATAAAATTTTAATTTAAGGCAGGTGTTAATATGAGTGAGTACTATGACGGTACTAAATTATTGTCATTACTTGACATAAATGGCAAAAAACCTGAGATTTATATTTGTACAACAAATAGAACTGGTGGTAAAACAACATATTTCGGGAGATTATGTGTTAATAGATTCTTAGAAAAGAACGAAAAATTTTGCCTACTTTATAGGTATAATTATGAATTAGATAATGTTGCAGAAAAATTTTTCAAAGATATAGGTAGATTATTCTTTAATGGGTATAATATGACATCTGAAAGAAGAGCAAATGGTATATTTCACGAATTATTTTTGTCCCGACCAATTGAGACAGAAGTTAAAGGACAAAGTTGTGGATATGCTATATCACTTAATAGTGCAGACCAGATTAAAAAATATTCTCACTTTTTTTCCGATGTTTCAAGAATGATTTTTGATGAATTTCAGTCAGAAACTAACCATTATTGTGCTGATGAAATTAGAAAACTTTTGTCAATTCATACCTCTATCGCAAGAGGAAACGGTGAACAAATAAGATATGTTCCAGTTTTTATGCTTAGCAACCCAGTATCTATCATTAACCCTTACTATGTAGAATTAGGTATTAGTGAAAGATTGAAAAACGACACTAAGTTCTTAAAAGGCGATGGTTTCGTGCTTGAACAGGGGTTCGTAGAGAGTGCAAGTGAAGCACAAAAAGAGAGTGGCTTTAATAGAGCTTTTGCACGTAATAATTATATAGCATATTCAGCAGAAAATGTTTACTTAAATGACAGTCAGACATTTATTGAAAAACCTGTTGGTTCTTCGTACTATGTTGCTACACTAAAATACAACGGTTGCGAATACGCATTAAGAGAATTTACAGACTCAGGGTTTATCTATTGTGATGACAAAGTAGACCACACATTTAAGTACAGATTGGCTGTAACAACTTCAGACCATGGTGTTAATTATGTTATGTTAAAAAGAAATGAAGCGTTTGTTGCTAATTTACGCTATTATTTTGAACACGGTTGTTTTAGATTTAAGAATTTAAGATGTAAAGAAGCCGTGTTAAAAGCGTTATCATATTAAGGTATCAGGTTATGATATTAACTCTGATGATTATGGGTAGCACAAGTGGAATATCTTGCCGTAATCATATTCGTATTCGCTGTACGCTTTGTTATTTCATAACTTATTGATATTAAAGAGGGATAGTTTACGCTATCCCTCTTAAATTATTTTACTGTTTATCTATATAAGTTGCGAGCATATCAGCAAGATGTAAATATACTGCTAATGGGTATTTATTAAATGCACCAGATGGGTTACTGTATGTAGTTGAATCCCACCCACCCATATGACAGTTTATTGCAGTAGCTTCTTCATCACTTAATTCAATACCGTGCTTCATTAGTAAGTATACAGATTTAGAGCCGTGACCACCAAAAGGTAATTGCTCATTTACAGTATAACACGGTACTTTTTCCCAAAGACCAGTGACTTCGTTTTTTACATTTCTTGACGATTTAACATAGAAATTAGCTTTGCATAAATCGTGAAAAAGTGAAACCAAAGCTATGGTATCTCTTGTGTACTTGTGATTGGCGAGTGTATACAAATTTGAGTACACGGCAAGAGAATGAAAAATCAAACCGTGTTCCTCTGCACCGTGATATCTTGTTGAAGCAGGAGCTTCAAAAAAATCGGTATTTTCTGCTAACCAATCAACAAACTCAGGGATACCTTTTCTGTTGATTTTTTTCATCTCAGTTTTAAGCATTTCAACTAAAATAGAATTATCATTCATAACTGCACACCTCTTATAAAATATTTGACCATTGTTCAGCCATAGCTTCGGCAACGCCTATGTAGGTTTTTGAGCGTTCTTTACTACGGTTTTTTCCACTTAACCAGTGTATTCTGTTTCTTTGTTTTAATGGTAAAGATAACATTTCATTATAAACATTATTTGTAGGTTTAAGTTTAGGGAGATTTTTTAGCCATAAGCAAGTTTTTTTAGTTTCAGGGTGACCATATTCATAAGGTTGTATATATTGGTCAGGTCTGCGGTATAATGTTGACATCACACCGACAGGGTTTTCCACACATATTCTGCGTATATTTGAGTTAATAAATTTCATAAAAAATTCACTCGCTGTGCGTTGTAAGCTGTAATCCTTATATCCCTCATAAAACCATCTTTGACCCGATGAGCATAAATGTGTACAAGGTGGAAACGCTATTAGTAAATCCCATTCCTTAACAAAATGAGTGAAGCCATCAAGCGTTTCAAATGTAACATTATTACTTAATAATGGTAATACGTCCTGTTTAATATGCCATTCATCGTGCCCACCTGATGGGTCTATAATATCACAACTAAATGCAATATGACCTTTGTCTCTAAACGCTTTACATACTCTTTGCGATTCTTCGCAAGCTACTAATATATATGCCATATTTTACACCCCTGTACTTCCAAACCCACCACGGTTTTTATTTCCTAACACGTCAACAAAATCAATGAATATCTTTGGTTGATGTTCAAGGATTCTAAATTGACATATTCTTGCACCGTGTGGAATGACTGTATCTTCAAAAGCTATAACAGGGAAAGACCAGTAGTCGTTATCACCACAATAGCTTTCATCAATTATTCCGATACTGTTTGCTTCTATTACCTTATACCTCTCAAATGTAGAAGAACGAGGTGCTATAATAGCTTCATAGCCTTTGGGTAATTGTATGGCAACACCTAAGTCGATTTTAGCGTACTCACCTTTAACCAGTGTTCTCTCACCGTAAGCTGAAAGGTCAATCCAATCGCCTTGCATAAATTTTGCTGGAAAATTAGCTCCAGCTTTTAATTTTACTCTTAATAACATTTTAACCACCTATTTCTTTTTATTTACATTAACTAACGACATACATATAAGTGTTATATTAGCACCTATTAACATTCCCAACCAAAATATAGTTATCACACCCTTTCATCTCATTTCGTACGGAGTATCAACAAGAAGTACACCACCTCTTATCCTTTTAGGTAGCAATTTACCCGGAACTCTTAGACCAACTTTGAAGTCAGATAGTGTACGCTTTTGTTTCATAAATTCTAATTCTTCTTCGGTATAATCATCACCCTCTTTGGGTTCATAACCTATCATACTATTAATGAAAAGCTGTTTACACTTTTCTGGCATACCTGCACACTTAACCGAGTAATATGGTGAATCTATGGGCTGTCTATCCTCAGCAGTTATATGCTCTATATAAGTTTTCTGTCTTGTGAAAATAGCTTCGTCCCAACATGATTCCAGTTTCCAACAGCAAAAGTTTTTAGGGTGTTCTTTGATACCAACAATCTCGTCAGGTTCAAGGTCACAATGTATGCTGTCTGTGTCGGCATATATGAAACCTCTTTTATCAACACCGTGATAATTCTTTTGAGCCGCACGTATTGTAAAATTTCTTGCATAACTGGTTATGGTAGCACCTACTGGTATGTAACCGGGTTCTTTGCCATTTGCTATGACTGTATAGAACCCTAATGATTTATCATCTTTTATATAAGCTACTTTGAATGAACTATTTGTACTACTTGCCATTTTTCCGTATAAATTGTTAAGGAAAAGCTTTGCAAGCTCTCGTTTAGCACCCTTGCTTTCAAGTTTTATTTTTTTATACTTCTCAATGTAATTGTCAAAGATACCTATTGCTGAATTAAACCAACAACCATCTATGATTTCAAAATCATCAAGGTAATAATGTTCTTTGAGTAATTCGTAGTCAATCATTGTTAATGTCATTTCAACAATAGCAGGTTTAACATTTCCATGTATATCAGTATAATATTTATAATATTTTCCTGTTTTGTGGTCATATACATCAGAGGTTGAAAGCATTTCTGTTGCTTTGTAAAGCAAGGTACTTTTAATTTGTACAAATGGTAACTTATCTTTTTTCAAATAGAAGCGTGTTCTTATGCGAATGAAATAAAAGTTTTCATTATATAACGCTTCGTCTGGTATGTAGTTGCCATGCCAAAAAGTTGGTGTACCAATAGGATACCGATTTCTGGATTCGCTTGACATCATTGATGGGTATAAGCTATTTACGTCTGCGGTAGCCCCATTCTTAAACAACTTGTTCTCTTTACCCTTGACAAGATAACACCAACCACCTCTGTACGCTTGTTTTATCCAATCTCCTGCGTTATCAAAACCGTGTATGGATTTGTCTAAAGGAAAGTCATACATATTAGGAAAATAGTTTTCATAAGATTTATGACCTGTTAGCTTTTTATATTCAGCTAAACAGCACGAACCAATTGTAAGCTTCTTGTGACCCTCTGTAAACATTATTTCAAGTGCTTCTTTTACAACCATAACGTCATTAGCTATGTAATGTTTTTCTTCATCAGTTATTTCGCAACCTGCGTATCTGAATCCAGTGTATTCCATTTCTAATTTCTTATGTTTTGTTGCAAATGATTCGCCAATCCTTTTAACTGTAAATGGAAGAAGTTTAAGTGAATCTCTTAATTCAATGATGTGTTTGTTTATTTTGATAATTATTCTGTACCATTGACCCATATTTGATATTGAATAAGCTACTGTTTTATTATTCATTTCTTTGGGCGCTTGCCATTCGATATCATTAATATTATCAGTGGGCTGAATGTAGGCTTGCTGATAGCCTAAATCTACTAACAGATAAGAAAGCCAAAAAGCGCCATCAAATTTGAGATTATGGTAATAACAAACTATGTTGCAATCAAGTGATATAAAATATTCAAACTGTTCCTTAATACTATGAAAAATGTGTACGTCCTCAGTGAATAATTCTACGGAGGCAGAAGCCCACACCTCAGTATTTACCTGACCTTTGTAAACAGTTGTTTCAAAATCGCCTACAAAATAACGGTTTTTTCTGGTTTTCATTAGTTATTCAGCTCCATGCTTTCAGCTAAGTCTGTAAGTCTTTCACTTTGATGAATTGATAGCGGTTTATCATTGAGTAATGAAGCAAAAAGGTTTATGTCAAAATTGACTCTTGTATTACCATCTTTGAAGTTACCCTCTTTATCGCCACTTGCATATAAAATTTCACCAAGAAGTGAATTAATCTGTGAAGCTTTGCCTTGAAGTATTTGAGCCAATCCCTCTCTCCCATATTCACTCAAAGCTCCCTCATACATTGATTGAACTATATTTTTATCATTTTCCTTAACACCTGCTAAGGTTGGTGTCCAGTTCGGTGACGGTGACCATCTATTAAGCTGTTCTTCTATATTTGCAAGAACATTGTCAACTTCTGATGGCGGAAATGAGTAATCGTCCCAAGGGTCAGTTGGTTCAGCTTCTGGAACTGTCCTATCGTATTCTCTTTCAAGCTCTCTTTCGCGCTTCATTCTGTTAAATAATTGCGTTTTTTGTTCTTCGGATAAACTATCATAATCACTAAGAACTTGTTTTTTATGTTTAGTTTCCTTAGCTTTAAGTGATGCACGATAATTTTGAATCTTTACACCCTCTGACCCTGTGAAAGTTTCACCTGTTCTTTTGTCAACAAAAAAATCAGCTTTTGCTCTGAGTGTATCACCTTTTAATTTAGATAATTGCTGTATATCTTTTTTGTAAACCCTTGTTGGCTTTTCAGGTATAATATTTTCAGGGAATAAATAACCCGCTTTTTCTGCCCTTTTGATTCTTAATTTTAATTTTTTTAGCTCAATTTCGTAGTCTAACTGATTTTTTGTTTTACTATTTAACTGCTTTTTTAATTCGGCTTCAAGCTGTTTTTTAGGGTTATTTTTTTTAACACCCATACTACCACCCCTTTATAATATTATTGCTCTAAGCGGATATATATGATACTAATTCAATCAGAGATTTATTTGCACCAGAATTTCCACTTAAAATTTCAAGTATAAGGGAATTAAATTCATCTGAATATTCTTCTAACCTTTGTGCTAATTTAGTTTCGCCATATGTTTCATATCCTTTGTATAATTTGTATAACATAGAGCGAGCTGAAATTGATGATATATGCGGAACGCATTGAAAGATTAAAAAGCAAACATTATCAATAATTATGCTTGATTCCTTTACAGCAACATTATCCATTATTTTTCACACTCCTCTGAAAGAATATCCGCTACCGATATTAACCAGTAGCGGATATTTTATTATACTATTGAACAAGTAATGAACTGCTTGCCTTTGTAGTTTTTGCTGTCTTTTTTGTACACTTCAATCTGCCAAGGTTCATCAGACTCATCATCAACCATTTCGTTCCATATGTCAGTGAACGAGTTGATGAACGATGCAGAACCTGTTACAAACTTTGTACCAGATGTGTCCACTATTATGTAGACTTCATAGTCCTTGTTGTCTGACTTCTCGTTGTGTACCGAAAGCACTGCATAGTAAGCAGGTTCAATGATAAATGGTGAATCTCCGTTGACTACATCATCAAGCTTGACAGCGTTAGATACATCTTTGATTTTGATGCGCTCTCTGTTTGTAAGCTCTTTTGAACACTCTTTTACTGTAACATTGTAATCTGACATTGTTTTTCTCTCCTATCATTGTTTTAGTTTGTGAATTCTGATTCGCTGTTTTCGTTGGTGTCAGTTGCACCTTTTCTGGGCGGAAGAATATCCGCAAGCTCAATAAACTTCTGTTCTGGCATACCGTAAAGCGTTTCCTGAGTTTCAGTTGAAACGATGTGAACAGCTTTGATGGTATCAGTGTTTACAAGCTTTTCGACTGTCTTGAGCATATCCTTTTCGGACTTGTAAGTACGAGGGATTTTGACAATCTTGTTGAAGGGTTCTTGCTTCTCAATGTTCAAACAGAGAACATTAGCAAGTGTAGTTGTGATGGTTCTTGTTACCTGGGGCTGTCTTGCCATGGTTTGCACCTACCTTTCGTTATGAATTACACATTTGTCTTGATATGGTTGGGAGAAAATGGAGTTGAACCATTTAGTGTTATACTGACCGCAGTTCTCCCATATAGTGGTGCAGGCTTTTGACCACTGTAAGCAACCTGCACCGATATTCAATATAAAGGGTGTTGGTGTATATTATTATTATACACTATATGTACCTGATTGTCAATAGGTTTTTTGAAAAAATTTTTCGGAATATTATAATTTTTCAATAACCTTTTCAAGGTATCGTGTGGTAGCGCTGATATCCTGACAGGGATATCTGCGCTCGCAGATTTGGCATTTTCCTGAACACTCATTTAGTGCCATAGTAAAACCCTGTTTTAGAACTTCAAGTATGAACTGGAAGTCCTCTTTGTTGTAATTTGATGATTTAACTGTAATCATACTGTTTACCACCTTTATTGATAATGTATTTAGGTTTGCACCCGACACGGTGCAGGTTTGCACCGTCATTGATTACTCAAATATCGGAAGATAATCGTCACTAAGACCAAGGTAATCTGAGAGAACATCGGCTGTGCAAAGGTAATCATCTCTTTCGCCTAATTTGACGTCGTAAATTACTCTTTCACATTCATCAACAATATCCTTGCAGGATTCGTATGTTAATTCTGTACATCTCCAAAGTATTGATATTAACATTTGTCTGCATATTTCCTTATCAATATCTTTCATCTTTGACACCGTCCTTTTTGACACTGTTATTGCCACGGTATGGGTTAATTAAAGGTGTAATTAGTGAGATAATTGCACCAGCCATAATTAACAATGTGATTAGTATTAGTGTGTTTAGAATCCACATAAATATTTCTCCCTTATATTTAATTTAGGTTTGCACCCGACACGGTACATTATGTACCGTCATTTAATGTGTAGATTTCGTCAATCTCTAAGTCTAACCCACGAACATTGACTGAGCATTTTTTATGAAATACTTCTACATCACTTGCGAATAATAAACTTTTTAATATTGAGCAAATTTCTTCTTCAACAAGTTCTTCGTGCAGATGATACTCAGATGTTCGCTTATCACAATCACGGTTTTTAAACTCACGATGATATGCATACAAAGCCGTGTGATAATTAAGATACTCTACCGTTAAACTTAAAACCCTGTTTTGCATTGTAAAATCTCCCTTTTGTGTTGAATATTAGGTTTGCACCCGACACGGTACATTATGTACCGTCATTGATAATCAAAATTAGCACGTTCAATGCTTTCGATTAAATCGTTGCAGTATGCTATTTTTGCTTGATATTTTTGAACAACAGTGCCATTATATTTCCAATCATCAATTTTCTCCTGATATTTGTATATCATTTCCTTAATAGCTCCGATTACCTCTTGCATAGTTTCGCAGACTGCAATTGTTTCCATGATTGTCATATTAATTCTCCTTTATATTTTGAATTTAGGCTTGCACCCGACACGGTGCAGGTTTGCACCGTCATTGAGTTAGTCAAAGTAAGGTGTACCGTCGAAAGTGAAGTACCAGTCATTATCATTATAATGTTTGGCAATTTCCAATTCATCAGGATAGAAGTAGTTATAACCTTCGTCCATTAAGTGAGTACAAATATTACTCAATAATTCGCTGGCTATATCTTCAATTGCTGCGATATCTTTTTCGGGAATATCTCTATAACCGTAACGCTCCATATCATCAATTACACCACCGAATATATGACAGTTATGTGCTGTGTTTAAGTTATAAAAACCTTTTAATGGTAATATTGTATGGGTATCTTTCCAAGATTTGATTATGTGCCTAAAAAGTCTTGTCTGTTTTTCAGTAAGTTGACTGATAACCTGATTAAGAATATCATTCAAATCAATATCACCGTAGAAGTTGAAATAATCACCTTGACGGTAGTCTAATTGATACTCAACATTGAGTGTACTGTTAGGAAATATAACACCTAATTTCCATTCACAAGTATCTGTAAAAGATTCACAATCACGCATATTTTCAGTGAAGTACCGAATAGCGAAATTTTTTGCGGGAGCTGATAACTCATCGTAACGATAAACCTCAAATACTTTTGTAACTTTTTTCATTGTAAATTTCTCCTTTATATTGAATATTAGGTTCGCACCCGACACGGTGATTAATCACCGTCATTGATTGTAAAACTTGTCGTACAAATGCTTGATATCAATCTGTCAAGATATTCTTTTTTAGTTTTGCACTCTTTGGTTAAATACGGATTTGATTTATTTTCTGATAACACATCGTTATATTTTTCGTGCAAATCGTAGAGAATATCTGTAACCTCATCGATAACCTCACAAATAGCTTTTGTTTCCTGATAATCCATAGTAATATCTCCTTTAATATTGAATTTAGGTTTGCACCCGACACGGTGCAGGTTTGCACCGTCATTGATTACTCATTGAGCAAAATCACGTAACTGTTATTAGGTGTTTCAAGGTGGTATGCAGGTTTACCCTCATATTCGCAATACCAACTTGCACTAAAACCGAATGTATTTGCACTGCCTAATCCAAAATTGCACGCTGTTTCATCTGCGCAATACATTTCCCGGCAATATTGATATGCTTTTTCTTTAGCGTAAGACCAAGTATTGTACAATTCTCCAAGTGTGAGAGCTGTACAATGTTCTGCTGAATATTTTAACCTCTTACCCTTATACGTGCTTGCTTTTACGATTGTCATATAAATTTCCCCTTTATATTGAATTTAGGTTTGCACCTGACACGGTATCAATATGTGATACCGTCATTGACTGTAAAATTAGTGTTTTCAATGTACTCAATTAGCCGTTTTAGATAAGCTTGCTTGTTTGTGTACTTGCTTACGATTGTCGGACAGTCATTGTAATGTTCAATTGTATCTTGACATTTACAATACATTTCTTCCAAAGTGTCAAGCACGTCCTGCATACATTCTGTCATAGCAATTGTCTCATTGAGTGTCATATAAATTTCCCCTTTGTATTGAATTTTGGGTTGCCCCTGACACGGTGCAGGTTTGCACCGTCATTGAGTTACTCTGTTGTGGTAGAACGAGGCGGAAGTTTGCGTGCAAGCTTGATAAATTCAACCTCAGTCATGCCGTACAATTGCTCAGTTACGTTCATTGATACGACTGCAACAAGTTTGAAGGTGTCTGTTTCGTACAGCTTTTTGAGTGCTTTTAATGCATCTGACTGGTTAGACACCTGCCCGAGGGTATAGACCTTGTTTTCCATTTCGGCTGTAGTTACGTTTACACACATAACTGTTACAGTTGTCTCCGATACCGTTCTTGTTACCATTCTTTCGCGTGCCATAGTTATTTCTCCTTTATGATTGAATATTCCACTGTTTATGGTGAAGTGGTTGCACCTGACACACGGTGCGGAATTGCACCGTGTCATTCAATGACTTTGTGTTTCGACACGTCCCCACGTGTCAGCATTAAGGTGCTAATAGGTGCTGCACGATAATGCTCTACGTTCAAGTAGTCCTCAGTAGGTTTTATGTACATTTGTGAATGTACAATGGGTTAATGCAACCTATTCAATAAAGCTTTAATTAGGTGGTTGTATATGTGTCACCGATATATAGATACGTAACTGACATACAAATGTATGTGGTTGTACGATTAGTATACACCTAAGCAGTGATATACAACAGACCGTTTGAGCCGTCAGAGTATGCGACTGTTTGTAAAGGTACGTCCACTTATTTTTCCCTGAATGGGTGCAGGATATTTCAACTTACATATGGCAGTAAGTCCGCCCATAGTATGCAATTCTGCAAGCTATGAAATTGTTTTGTTGTGCTTATTATAGCACATTTTCAAAAGATTGTCAATACCTTTTTGAAAATTTTTTTCGTCTCAGGTTTTACAAGCCGCTGTCGCTTTCCGACGCTGTCGCTTGTATTCCCTTGACACTACCTATGGTAGCACATTTTCAGAAG
>JAEEGI010009545.1_pt1 | contig 21229 bp, 19 predicted proteins | sample 8958751 | NCBI WGS metagenome assembly JAEEGI01 (sample SAMN16246545, study PRJNA631951) | gut metagenome | biome: gut microbiome; feature: rumen; material: KS-attached | host: Bos | place: Iran: Karaj | collected 2018-10 | reverse complement strand
TGATGGTGTGGCTTGGGGTATTCTTGACCCACGTGATACTTACCAGAATCGCGCTGAGTGGGATGAGAAGGCAAAGGATTTGGCTGCACGCTTCATCAAGAATTTCGACAAGTACACTACCAACGAGGCTGGTAAGGCTTTGGTAGCTGCTGGTCCACAGCTCTAATTTAGAGTAATTAATCTCTTAAATAAGGAGTGGGATTCTTCGGAATCCCGCTCTTTTTTGTTTATTTAACGTACACCTTATTTATATATATCGTAAATTAGCGCCCGATTTTACAAACCATTTAAAGCGAATGAATATGAAAACATTTAAGAACATGTTGATGGGAGTTGGCTTGCTGGTGCTGGGAAGTTGCGTACAGCCTACAGTGAACGTAGAGCCTGCCCCTGTAAACAAAGCAGACATTGTAATTGAAAACATTATGACACGTGTGAGCGTGCGTAGCTTTACTAATGAGCCTGTAAGCCGCGAGGATCTGCAGACACTGATAAAGGTGGGCATTCAGGCACCAAGTGCCAACAACCGCCAAGACTGGGAAGTGCGTGTGATAGACAACCAGCAGACGCTGAATGAAATCTCTGATTTGGTGAAGAAAAGTGAAGCTGGTGCACAATTGGCTGCCCGCGTAGGCGACAAGACCATCTTCTCCAACGCTCCTGCCGTATTCTTCATTGCACAGGAAACTGGCGCTCCTTACTCTGGTGTAGATACCGGACTTCTGAGTGAGAACATCATGTTAGCTGCCAATGCCATGGGGCTGGGTACTTGCTATCAGGCTGGCACAGTGCGCGCTATGACTTCAGTTCCTGAGGCAGTAGAGTATCTGAAGAAGTTGGGCTTCAGCGAAAACTATGAACTGCTGAACATCATCTTGGTGGGACATCCTGCAGAGAATCCTGCAGTGAAAGATCGTGATGCTTCCAAAGCGAAGTTCGTAGAATAAAATAGCAAAGGGCTGCCGTTTGGCAGCCCTTTTTCTTATTCCTCATTATTTCTATTTGCACGCTTACGCTCCAACTCGTCAAGAATTATCTTGCGCATACGCATCGACTTTGGTGTCACTTCCACATACTCATCAGCTTTGATATATTCCAAAGCCTCTTCGAGTGAGAACTGCAAAGGTGGAGAGAGACGTACCTTCTCTTCAGAACCACTGGCACGCATATTAGTCAGTTTCTTTGCCTTGGTGACATTGATTACCAGATCCTTCTCATGAACGTGCTCGCCAACTACCTGACCCGCATAGACTTCATCCTGTGGATTGATGAAGAAACGGCCACGATCTTGCAACTTATCCAGCGCATAAGCGAAAGCCGTCCCAGTTTCCATAGCTATCATGGAACCAGCTGTACGACGAGCAATCTCTCCCTTGTAAGGCGCATACTCCTTAAAGCGATGTGCCATGATGGCTTCTCCTGCTGAAGCAGTTAGCACATTGGTACGTAAACCAATGATACCACGTGAAGGAATATTGAACTCAAGGTTTACACGGTCGCCTGCATTCTCCATCTTAAGGAGGTCGCCCTTACGACGTGTCACCATGTCAATGATCTTACTGCTATATTCTTCTGGTACGTTGACCGTCAGTTCTTCGATAGGTTCACAACGCTGGCCGTCAATCTCCTTGAAAATCACCTGCGGCTGTCCTACCTGCAATTCATATCCTTCGCGACGCATGGTTTCAATGAGTACGGAGAGATGTAACACTCCACGACCAGATACGTTCCACTTGCCTTCCGTCTCTCCCTTGGTGACACGCAGTGCCAAGTTCTTGTCGAGTTCTCGATCCAGACGATCTTGAATATGACGAGAAGTGACATACTTACCCTCCTGTCCATAGAATGGCGAATCGTTTATAGTGAAAAGCATACTCATGGTAGGCTCATCGATGGTGATAGGAGGAAGAGCCTCTGGATTCTCGAAATCGCAGATAGTATCACCTATCTCAAAAGCATCTAAGCCGATAATGGCACAGATATCGCCCGATGAAACCTCTTCGACGCGCTTCTGTCCCATACCCTCAAATACATGCAGTTCCTTGATTTTAGTCTTTATCATTTCCCCATTTCGTCGAGCTAGCGTCACGTTCATCCCTTCACGGATAGTTCCACGATGCACACGTCCTACGGCTATACGACCCGTATAATTGGAGTAATCCAGTGACGTAATGAGCATTTGAAGAGAGCCTTCCAATTGCTCAGGAGCAGGAATATTGTCAATAATGCAGTCAAGCAGAGGTAGAATGTTTTCAGAAGGCTGTTTCCAATCGGTACTCATCCAGCCATTCTTGGCAGACCCGAAGATCAGCGGATAGTCCAACTGCTCCTCTGTAGCATCCAGATTGAACATCAGATCGAACACCATCTCATTCACTTCATCAGGGCGGCAGTTAGGTTTGTCCACCTTATTTATCACCACAATGGGCTTCAATCCTATCTGCAATGCCTTCTGCAGCACGAAACGCGTCTGAGGCATCGGACCTTCGAAAGCATCTACCAACAGCAGACAACCATCTGCCATGTTGAGCACACGCTCCACCTCACCTCCGAAGTCGCTATGTCCCGGAGTGTCTATGATGTTGATTTTCGTTCCTTTATAGTTGATGGAAACATTCTTGGAAAGAATCGTGATACCTCGCTCACGCTCCAGCTCGTTATTATCAAGCATTAACTCACCTGTGCTCTGGTTTTCACGGAACAGGTTTCCTGCCAGGAGCATCTTATCTACGAGCGTGGTCTTGCCATGGTCCACATGGGCAATGATGGCAATATTTCTAATATTCTGCATAACTAATACCTTGAAATCGGGTGCAAAGTTACGAATTTTACACCACATATAATGTATGCCGATAAAAAAATCGCACATAAAGTGTTGCATATTCAGAGATTATGCCTATCTTTGCACCCGCATTACAAAAATTTGTTACACTTTTATTCAAAACATTATGTATTTAGACGCTGCTAAAAAGCAAGAAATCTTCAGCAAGTACGGAAAGTCTAACACTGATACTGGCTCACCTGAGGCTCAGATAGCTTTGTTTTCATACCGTATTGCTCACCTTACTGAGCACTTGAAGCTCAATAAGAAAGATTATACTACATCTCGTTCATTGACGAAATTGGTAGGTAAGCGCCGTTCACTCCTCCGTTATCTGCAGGAGCGCGACATCAACCGCTACCGTGAAATCGTCAAGGCTCTGGGTCTGCGCAGATAATACTGCGAAGCGAACTTCTAAAAAGGGGAATCTTCTATGTGGAGATTCCCCTTTTCTAGTCAAAGAAAGATTATTAACACATATTAAGTAAAGCAAATGAAGAAGTTAGTTTTAATGATGCTGGCAGGACTGTTCATGATGTCTTGCGCATCAAAGCAAAATGCAGAGCAGCAAGCCGAAGAACCTGCTGCCAAGAAAGTATTGGTGCTCTATTTCTCTGTCACCAACACCACAAAGCAAATGGCTGAGTACATTCAGCAAAAGACTGGTGCCGATATCGAAGCCCTCGAACTGGTGAATGCCTATTCTACTGTGTATGACGAAATTATCAAGCGTTCTGGCGAGGAGCGTGAAGGCAATGTACTGCCAGAGCTGAAGCCTCTGAAGGCCAATGTAGCTGACTATGACGTTATCTTCCTAGGTTACCCACTTTGGTTTGGCACCTATGCTCAGCCTGTCAAGACCTTGCTGGCTAGCGGTGCGTTGAATGGCAAGACCGTAGTTCCTTTCTGCACTAGTGGTAGTAGCGGTGTGAAGCAGAGCGTAGACGAGATGCGCAGCACTTATCCTGCCATCAATATTGCCGATTGCATGGGCGTTCGCAGCTCACTGATGGACAAGATGCCTGCCACTGTGGATCGCGTGCTGATCAACCTCGGCCTCATCGAAGGTCAGAACGAAGCTTTGGCCGACTATTCTGCTCAGCAGGCTCCTACTGCAGAAGAAACAGAGATCTTTAACGCAGCCATCTCTACCTACCCTATGATGAATGGCACACAGGCTGTAAGCGTAGGCAGTCGCACCACTTCTAAAGGTACCGACTATAAGTTCGTAGGCGAAGCCAATGGCGCCAAGATGGATATCTATATCACTAAGGAGAACAGCGGTGCAGCTCCTTACTTCACTGCTGTTGACAGATAATAGAACTATACTCTATATTAAGTTAGGTTACGGCAAAGTAACAGTTTGCCGTAACCTAACTTATACTTTAAGCCCTGTAACTTTTCCTACCAAACGATAATTATCTGAAAATTATTCTGTATCTTAGCACCACGAAAAACGTTAGATTCTTATTATGGAAGTCATACAGAGTTTTACCATCGATCATACCCAATTGAAGCCGGGTATCTACATTTCACGTGTGGATAAGGGATTCACCACTTACGACCTGCGCATCACGGAACCTAATAAAGAACCTGCGGTTGCCCCAGCTGCCATACACAGCATGGAACACCTGATGGCCACATGGTTTCGCAACAGCGAGGTGAAGGAAGATGTCGTCTATGTAGGTCCCATGGGGTGTCTCACAGGTATGTATATCATCATGACGGGAGAATACAGTGTGGAAGACATGCGACGCCTGACCATCGAATGTCTTCAATGGATTCTAACACAGACAGAAGTGCCAGCCACACGTCCAGAGGCCTGTGGCAACTACCTACTCCATGACCTCCAAATGTGTAAGTGGGAAAGTGCACGCTATCTCCATCGCTTGCAGAACGATTTCCACAGCGAATATACCAAACTGCAGGTTACCCTTGATGATGGGAAGACCTTTGCTGACGCTTAGCCGTTATAGTTTTTCAAGGAAGCTCTTGGTGACGTGGAAGGAACCATCAGCCATGCGATCCCAAAAGTCATAATATTGTGATGCCTGATGGTCTTTCAAAGGTACATCACTGATGACGCGGAATGAGATGAACGGCACCTGATAGATATAACAAGTCTGCGCGATGGAGGTGCTCTCCATATCTACAGCCACTGCTTCTGGGAAACGACCGAGTATCTGCTGCATCTTCTCACGGCTGTTCACGAACCAGTCGCCTCCGACGATAAGTCCTTCATGTACCCCTGCACCATGCTCTACTTGCTGCGCCATCAGTACCAATTGAGGATTGGCCTTGTAGCGTGCAGGCATACCCATCACTTGTCCGAAAGCCTGCTCCTCACCACAATAGGCATCGTGATACACCATTTCTGTACCTATGACCACATCGCCCACCTCCATCTCTGTGGATGCACCACCTGCACATCCTGTAGAAATAATGATATCGGGCTTATATTGATGAATCATTTCTACAGTGCCTATGGCTGAGTTTACCTTGCCAATGCCGCATTTCTGCAGCACCACTTCGTTGCGACCAACACGCCCACTGATAAACTCTAAGCTACCTATAGTTTCTGAAACACCGTCTTCCAAGAGGGCACGGAGTTGCTTAAGTTCCTTGTCCATCGCTACTATCACACCTATCTTCATCTTGTTTCTATCTTTTTAACGGCAAAAATACAATAATTCGCGTAAAATCTGCTATCTTCGCTGCCAAAATAAAAGAATCATCATCATGACACTGAAAAAGATACTCCCCGACCTTATCGCCATAGTGGCGTTTATCCTGATTTCGTTTGCTTACTTCTTCCCTGCCGATATAGAAGGGCGCATCCTCTTCCAGCATGATACCTCTGCAGGCACGGGTGCTGGTCAGGAAGCCAAGGTCTATAAGGAAGAGACGGGAAAGACCACGAGATGGACCAATGCCCTCTTCGGAGGTATGCCCACTTACCAGATTTCTCCATCGTATGATTCAGGACAGCCGCTGAAGTGGACGGAGGAGGTGTACCAACTCTTCCTGCCCGACTATGTGAAGCTGACGTTCATCTTGATGCTGGGATTCTTTATCTTGCTGCGTGCCTTTGGTATATCAGTATGGTTATCGAGCTTAGGAGCTATCCTTTGGGCATTCTCCAGCTACTTTTTCATCATCATCGCTGCAGGACACATCTGGAAGTTCATCACATTAGCTTATATTCCACCTACGATTGCAGGTATGGTGTTGGCATATAGGGGCAAACTGCTGCAAGGTGGACTAGTCTTTGCACTGTTCGTGGCACTGCAAATCATGTCGAACCATGTGCAGATGACCTACTATTTCCTCTTCGTGATGCTCTTCATGGCCATCGCTTATCTGGTACAGGCTTACAGAGAGGGCAAGGTGCCACAGTTCCTGAAAGCTACGGGCGTGATGGTGATAGCAGGACTTATTGGCATCTCGACCAACCTGTCGAACCTTTACCATACGTATAAGTATAGCAAGGAGACCATGCGTGGCAAGAGCGAATTGGTGCAGACAGGCGATGCAGCTAAGCAGACCAGCAGTGGACTGGATCGCGACTACATTACGCAATGGAGCTATGGCATCGGAGAAACACTGACCTTCTTAGTGCCCAACCTGAAAGGTGGTGCTTCTGTACCTCTAAGTCAGAGCAGCACTGCTATGGATAAGGCTAATCCTCAGTATAGCAGTCTGTATGGAAGTTTGACACAGTATTTTGGTGACCAACCCATGACAGCTGGTCCCGTCTATGTAGGCGCCTTCGTGCTGTTCCTTTTCTTCCTGGGATGCTTCATCGTGAAAGGTCCTATGAAATGGGCATTGGTAGCAGCGACCATCTTCTCCATCGTGCTCTCGTGGGGAAAGAATTTTATGCCCGTGACAGATTTCTTCATCGACTATGTACCTATGTACAGCAGCTTCCGCACAGTGTCTTCCATCCTTGTGATAGCAGAGTTCACTATTCCATTGCTAGCCATCTTTGGCTTGAAGCAGTGGCTGATGGAGCGCGGAGCTCTTAAGACCTACCGCAACGCATTCCTTATCAGTTTGGCACTCACGCTGGGCATAGCCCTACTTATCTGGCTAGCCCCAGGCATGTTTACCGACTTCATCCCTGCACAAGAAGCACAGATGCTTACGCAGGCTGCTGATCAGGGCAGCATCCCTAAAGAAATGCTTGGCGGCATTATGGCTAATCTTACTGAAATGCGCCAGGCATTGGTTACAGCCGATGTAAGACGAAGTGCGCTGATCATCATCGTGGGATGCCTTCTACTGATGGCCTACTCTAGTGGCAAGTTGCGCAAAGAATTTACTATCGGAGGTGTGTTGCTGCTTTGCCTTGCAGATATGTGGATGGTCAATAAGCGCTACCTCTACGACGACCAGTTTGTATCTCCTAGCATCCGTACTGACAGTTTCGTGAAAACGACTACTGATGAAGAGATACTGCAAGATACTGCTTTGGATTATCGCGTACTGAACTTTGCTACCAGTACGTTCAACGAGAACCAGACTTCCTACTGGCACAAGAGCGTTGGTGGCTATCATGCTGCCAAACTGCGTCGTTATCAGGAATTGATAGACAACCATATCACCAGTGAGATGCAGAATACTTACCGTGAAGTGGTGAATTCAGGAGGGGATATGGAGCAAGTAGATGCGACAAAGTTCCCTGTGCTCAATATGCTGAACACACGCTACTTCATCTTCCCTATCGGCGAGAAGGGAGAAACAGTACCTATACAGAATCCTTATGCCTTAGGCAATGCCTGGTTTGTGAACCAGGTGATGTATGTGGCTAACGCGAATGAAGAAATTGCTGCGCTGAGTGGCTTTAAGCCTAATGCTACAGCCGTAGTGGACAGTAGGTTTAAGGCCTCTCTTCACGATGCTTCCATCTTGACTGCTGACAGCACTGCTAACATCACCCTTCAGGTATATGAACCCAACCATCTGCGCTACAGCACAGCCAATACTCAGGATGGCGTGGCTGTATTTTCAGAGATCTATTATCCTGATGGATGGCAGGTAACTATCGACGGGCAACCTGCAGAATTAGCACGAGCCAACTATGTGCTACGTGCGCTGTATATCCCAGCAGGGCAACACACGATAGAGATGACCTTCGACCCTAAGAGCTTGCATACCACAGAAAGTCTGGCTTATGCAGGATACGGATTGTTCATCCTCGGACTCATTGCTCTGGTTTGGAAGAAACGGAAAGAGTTGATTAAATAACAGAAAAGGGAGCTTCATCGCTCCCTTTCTTTTTGTAAAAGCATCTGAGTATTTCAGAGACTAACCTTCACTTCATCCCCGTTATACTCGATCACCTTACCTTGTGGATTATCCAGATTTAAGGCTTTCGGGGCATCCTTGCTAACCAATACCACATTGAAACAACGATTTTGCAACATGCCTTCGAAACTACCTTCACGCCTACCAATAGTCAGAGTATGGGTAGCATCCTCGTAACGGATATCGATGGTGGAGTAGTCGCCATGTTCATAATTATAGTTGGTCCCCTCATCCTCATAGAGTTGGAAGGTGGCATCCTTACCAGCATAGACATAGAGGTTGATGAGTTCAGCAGGTTTCTCATCGCTCCACTCCATAGCTGGGCCTATAGGCAGAATGCTTCCCTCTGGTACAAACACTGGAATACGCTCATAAGGAGCATCAACTTCCAGGTGTTGGCCTCCTTGAATGTAACGACCCGTATAGAAATCGTACCATCCGCACTGACTTGGGAAGTACACACTGCGCGTACGAGCTTGATACTCGCTGACTGGGCAAACCATCAAGGAAGGGCCGAACATCCACTGATCTTTGATGTTGAGCACATCACGGTCTGAACCAAAGTCCATCACCAACGCACGCATCATGGTATAATCGTTCAGATGTACCCAGCCTGCCATCGAATAGAGGTAAGGCATCAGGTGATAACGCAATTGATGGTACCACACGATGCTCTGATAAGCAGGATGGTCATCAGGAGCTATGTTGAACACCTCTCGTAATGGCCATTGTCCATGTGCTCTGTAAAGTGGAATAAAACAACCAAACTGATTCCAGCGAGTTTGTAATTCGCGCCATTCCTTCAAGTCTTCATTCTCTTTTCCTGTCTGGTCGTACAACCGTTGCGCAGAAACATAGCGGTTCTCCACACAGAAACCACCTTGATCCATACCCCAGAATGGCAAGCCAGAGAGACTATAGTTCATACCCGCTGTCATTTGTGCCCGCATATCCTCCCAACGGGTACCTATATCACCACTCCATGTAGCCGTAGAATAGCGCTGCTCTCCAGCAAAGCCACTGCGTGTCAATAAGAACACACGTTGATTAGGATTCACGCTACGCTGACCATTATAGATAGCATCGGCATTTACGATACTGTAAGCATTGAAATACTCCGTCGATGACCCTAAGGCCGTAGGACCACTTAATGCCTTACGATACCATAGAGGCGTACAGTCGCGTATATTGGGTTCCGAAGCATCCATCCACCACGCATCAATGCTATAGTGGTATTTCGAATAGAGGTTCTCATCCATCTGGCGCCAGAACATGTCACGGGCTCCCGCAGCATAGGCATCATAGAAAGAGCCCAGATAACCAGGACCTACCCAATCCTTGATGCTATCCACCACAGCTTGACGATACATCCAACCATTATTGTCCAGTTCCTTGTAGTTGTCGGTCGTCACATAGAACTTCGGCCATACCGATATCATGTAGCGCCCATGCATCTGATGTATGGAATCGAGCATAGCCTGCGGATCAGGGAAACGGGTTTCATCGAACATATGACTGCCCCACTGATCTTCGTGCCAATAGAACCAGTCCTGCACAATGTTGTCAATAGGAATATGTCGTTTTCTGAACTCTGCAAGCGTTTCCTCAATATCTCGCGCACTACTGTAGCGTTCACGACTTTGCCAAAATCCCAGTACCCACTTCGGATAGACGGGAGCCTTACCTGTAAGGGTACGATATCCGGAAATCACCTCATCCATATTTGCTCCAGCAATGAAGTAGTAATCCATATCCCTGCTCATCTCACTCCAGATGCTCAGACGTCCACGTTCTTCATGCGTACGAGGTTCCGAAACGCGCAGACCTATGTAACTCACCCCTCCATCGGGATCCCATTCTATGCGTAGCGGAGTCCTCACCCCAGCTTTCAACGTATATTCAAACTTATAGGCATTCGGATTCCAAGCCGTGCGCCAACGCTCAGGTACCACTTCCTCACCTCCAAGGAAAACCTTGGTATAGCCTGCATAATAGAGAATAAACTGATACTCACAATCTTGCATCGCCTCCAAGGCCCCTTCATACACCACCTTGGCACCTCCAAGGTTGAACCCCTTTGGAAAGTTCTGGATACCCCCCTTGTCGGTCTTACCTATCTCCGAAGCCTCGGGCAAGGCATACTCAAAGTAGATGGAATCTTCTTCTCGCACCAGTGTCTTGTGATTTCTATCTGTATAAGTTCCTGTCAGATGTCCCTCTTGACCATTCTTGTCGTACAACTTGAACACCCCACCAAGTTGCTTATAGTCGTGTGGGTTGCCAAATCTGCCATAAGAGTAGGAGTCCCACAACAGTCCGTAGTTCTTATTAGAAATAACAAAAGGCACACTCACTTTTGTATTATATTGGAAAAGGTCCTCGTTGCGCCCTTTCATGTTCAGTTCCTCACTTTGATGCTGTCCCAATCCATAGAAAGCCTCATCATCCGGACTCTCGAAAAGGGCATTCCAAGTCAGTCCATGCCGTTGTTCCTCCGTCAGCGTACCCATACCAATCTCTCGTTCAGGTACCGTAAAATCCTGGAACTTCTTGCCATCTTTTGCTTCCTTCAGCAGGACCTTCCCCTCAGCGTCGTAGAAGGTCACTTCCCCAGTCGACTTACTTACCACAGCCTTCACTTGTTTGGTTTTCACAGTCACTTGTGCGTCATCTTCCTGCACGTCGTAATCCACCCTTGCCGTTTGTGGTACCACCATCAGACTCTGTTTCTGTGGAAGGGCGTCTTCCGAGGTAGCCTGCACACGGATAATCTGGTCATTCACTACTTGTAATCGCACCACTTTTGCTTGTCCGCTATCAGGATAAATGGTCACAAAACCGCTTTGTTCCTTGGTGCAACCAACCATAAGGAACAGACCTATGCACCATAAAGACCATTTCATTAGGATTCTATTCATACATATTGATTTTAGGATTAACTACGCAAAGATAAAAATATTTTAGTATCTTCGCACCAAAAAAGAGGAAACAATATGGAAACAACGCGTCAGAGTAAAATAGAACGACTGATACAGAAGGAATTGAGTGAAATCTTCCGACGTGATACGCAAATGATGCATGGAGTTCTGGTTTCAGTGACTAACGTACGCATCAGCCCCGACCTTAGCGTAGCCACTGCCCATCTCAGCATCTTCCCTTCAGCACGAGGAGAGGAGTTGCTGAAGAACATCAATGCCAATGTGAAAACTGTGCGTTTCGACTTAGGCAAGCGTCTGGGAAAGCAACTGCGTATCATCCCAGAACTACGCTTCTTCATCGATGACTCTCTGGATTATATCGAGCATATCGACGAATTACTCAAGAAGTAATGAACCTCAGTTTGTACATAGCACGCCGCTACCTCTTCTCCAAGAAGAAGCACAATGCCGTCAATATCATTTCGGCTATTTCAGTGTGCGGGGTAGCCTTGGCCACTATGGCGCTGGTATGTACGCTTTCTGTGTTCAATGGCTTTCAGGAGATGGTGTCGAGTTTCTTTACCAACTTCGACCCTCAGCTTAAAATCACCATTAATCAAGGCAAGGTGTTCGATCCCAACGAATCGCGCATCAAGCACATGGAATCGTTGCCAGAGGTAGAGGTATGGATGCCTACACTTGAGGAAAATGCTATGGTGCGCTATAAAGACCGCCAGCTCATGGTCACCATTAAGGGAGTAGGTGCCAACTTCGAGCAACTGACGGGTATCGACAGTCTGCTATATGGAACGGGTAGGTTTATTCTTCAGGACGAAGTAGCCGATTATGGAGTGGCAGGTGCACAGATCCTGTCACAACTGGGAACGGGATTAGAATTTGTGGATCCACTGGAAGTTTATGCCCCCAAGCGTAATGTGCATGTGAACATCGCCAATCCTGCGGCGGCCTTTAATCGGGAACACCTACACTCTCCTGGTCTTACCTTCTTAGTGGGACAAGACAAGTACGATGCCCACTATGTGCTCACCTCCATGAACTTTGCCCGTCGCCTGTTTAATTATACCAACGAGGTCTCCGCCATCGAAGTCAAACTCAAGGCAGGCAGTAACATCAATAAGGTGAAGAAAGAAATGCAGGAGATTGCAGGAGATCGTTTCTCCGTGAAGGACCAATACGAGCAGCAGGCAGATGTGTTTAAGATTATGGAGATAGAGAAGTTCATCTCTTACCTCTTCCTTACGTTTATCCTCATCATTGCCAGTTTCAATGTCATAGGTTCCCTATCCATGCTGATCATCGACAAAAAGGAGAATGTAGAGACCTTACGCAATCTTGGGGCAGATGATAAGCTCATCACACGCATCTTCCTGATGGAGGGCTACCTCATTACCCTCTTTGGAACCATCGTAGGTATTCTGTTGGGATTATTACTCTGTTTCCTTCAGCAGCGTTTCGGACTAATTACCCTTGGTACTGGAGAGAATTTCCTCGTGGAGTCTTACCCTGTGAGTGTACATGTTACGGATATTCTCCTTATCTTCATCACTGTCCTAGCCGTAGGTTTCATTGCGGTACGTTACCCCGTGACCTACCTCAGCAAACGACTTTTGAAAATTGAAAATAATTTATAGTTTACGAATGATGGTCAATCCATCGCGAAGGGGGAGAATCACCTTCTCCACCCGCTTATCCGCTGCCACAAAATCATTGAATTGCATGATGCCCTGTGTCTGAAGGTCGTGCTCCTTCACCTCCTCTACCACATGCCCGTCCCACAGTGTATTGTCAGCCAAGATGTAACCATTAGGGTTAAGGTGATCCAGTACCAGTTCGTAGTAATCCAAATAGTGGCGTTTATCCGCATCAATGAAAGCCATATCGAAAGTCACGCCAAGCGTAGGTACCAGTTTCAGCGCATCCCCTATCAGCAAGTCAATCTTCTCCGCATAAGCAGAGTTCTCCAACCATGGACGCGTGAACTCCTCCTGCTCATCGTTTATCTCAATGGTGTAGAGATGTCCATCGGCAGGCAACCCCTCAGCCATACAGAGGGCCGAGTAGCCACTGTAGGTACCAATCTCAAGCACATTTTTGGGCTTGATCATATGTGTGAGCATCTTCAGGATACGTCCTTGCAAATGCCCAGAAGCCATGCGAGGGTACAGCAGTTCCAGGTGGGTGTGACGATAGAGCGCATGCAGATACTCGCCCTCCTCGTCGATGTGCGACAGTATGTACTCGTCGAGCGTCATCACTACAGTTCCTTCAAAGCATCGATAGCCAGACGGTATGAATCCATACCAAAGCCCAGGATCACCCCTTTGCAGGCAGCAGAGATCATCGACTTATGCCTGAATTCCTCACGGGCATGCACATTGGAGATATGCACCTCCACCACAGGCGTCTGAATCGCACGAATGGCATCATGCAGTGCCACCGACGTATGCGTGTAAGCACCCGCATTCAGTACGATACCATCGGCACTGAAGCCCACCTCATGCAATTTATTGATCAGTTCCCCCTCCACATTACTCTGGAAGTAGTCTATCTCCACCTCAGGAAAGTGCTCACGCAGCACCTTCAGGTAGTCTTCAAAACTCCCGTTGCCATAGACAGAAGGCTCCCTTATCCCTAGCAAATTCAGGTTAGGACCATTGATAATCTGTATTTTCATCGTCTATACATTATATATTTTCAAGGCAAAGGTAATATAAAAACGCGCATGGATGCTGTTTTTTGAGTTTTTTTTATACATTTGCGCTCAAAACACTAAGAAATAGACGAAATGGAAGAGAATCTGAAAGAAGATCTTGAAGCACAAAACCTTATTATCAGAAAATACCAACAATACCTAAGGTTGGAGAAGGGACTGTCGCCCAACACCTACGAAGCCTACATGACCGACCTTCAGAAATTGCTCAACTATCTACGTGTTGCTGGAATCGACATCAAGAATGTAACGCTGAAGGACTTGGAACAGTTTGCCTCTGGCCTGCACGATATTGGCATCCATCCACGTTCCCAAGCCCGCATCCTCAGTGGGGTGAAATCCTTCTTCCACTTCTTGGTGGTTACCGATGAGATAGAAGCCGACCCCAGCGAACTGCTTGAAGGACCTAAGATTGGGCTTCATCTTCCTGAAGTGCTTACCCTTGATGAAATCGACCAACTGATTGGTGCCATCGACCGCAGTTCCTATGAGGGACAACGCAACTGTGCCATTCTGGAAACCCTCTATAGCTGTGGGCTACGCGTTTCTGAGCTTTGCAACCTCAAACTCAGCGATCTCTACCTCGACGAAGGTTTTATCCGCGTAGAGGGAAAAGGCAGCAAGCAGCGTCTGGTACCTATCTCCGAACGGGCCATCAAGGAAATCAACCTTTGGTTGCACGACCGTCGTAGTTGGCGCTATCGTCCAGGCTATGAAGACTACCTGTTCCTTGCAAGATGGGGTAATGCCATTTCACGCATCATGGTTTTTCGCATGATCAAGAACCTCCAAGAAGCTATAGGTTTGAAGAAAAATATCAGTCCGCACACTTTTCGCCACAGCTTCGCCACCCACCTTTTGGAGGGAGGAGCCAACCTGCGTGCCATTCAAGCCATGCTGGGACATGAGTCTATCGCTACCACGGAAATCTACACCCACATCGACCGTAGTTTGCTTCGTGCCGAAATCATTGAGCATCACCCACGTAACATTAAATACAGAGAGAAAAATCCTTAAAATAGTAAAAATATAGACAAATGAGTTTGTTTCATAGTAAAGATTGACTTATCTTTGTCAAAGCTAAACCTAACAATAAAGTAATAATTAATAAATAATTGTGACATGAGTAAAAAACTATTTTTGCCAATATTACTGGCAGTCCTTGCCGTGCTGACGTCATGCAGCAGCAAGATGGGAGCTTTAAGCAGTGACAATTTTACCTGCACTCCTCAGATATTAGAGTCTGTAGCTGGTACGGTTCCGGCCACCATCAATGGTCGTTTCCCTGCCAAGTATTTCAATAAGAAAGCCACCGTGCAAGTTACCCCTGTCCTCCGTTGGAACGGTGGTCAGGCAGTGGGCCAGGGCATGACCTTCCAAGGTGAGAAGGTGCTGGGCAATGGTCGTACCGTGAACTACAAGAACGGTGGTACCTTTACCATGCGCACCGTGTTCGACTATGTACCTCAGATGGCAAAGAGCGAGCTCTACCTCGACTTCACTGCCCGCATAGGCAACAAGGTCATCACCATCCCTAGCGTCAAAGTAGCCGATGGCGTCATCAGCACCTCCGAGCTGTTGGGCAACACCCTCGACAATGCCAACGTATCTCTTGGTGAGGATGCCTTCCAGCGCATCATCAAGGAGAAGCTGCAGGGTGAGATACTCTTCCTTATCCAACAGAGCAACATCCGTAGCAGTGAAGCCCGTGCAGCAGCCGACTTCAACGCTGGTGTGAAGGACATTCAGAACACAGCCAACCGTCGCCTCGAGAACATCGAAGTGAGTGCCTACGCCTCTCCAGATGGAGCAGTGGACCTCAACCGTGGTTTGGCAGAGAAGCGTCAGGACAACACAGCCGACCTTGTGAACCGCAACCTCCGTCGCGACAAACTTGATGTCGATGTGAACACCAACTACACTGCTGAGGACTGGGAAGGTTTCAAGGAATTGGTAGAGCAAAGCAACATTCAAGACAAGGAACTCATTCTGCGCGTACTTTCTATGTACAACGACCCAGAGCAGCGCGAGCGTGAGATTAAGAACATCTCCTCTGTGTATAAGAACCTGGCAGACGATATCCTGCCTAAGCTCCGTCGTTCACGCCTCACAGCCAACTATGAGATCATTGGCAAGAGCGATGAAGAAATCAGTCGCCTGGCAAGCATCAACCCTCGTGAGCTGAATGTGGAAGAACTGCTTTATGCAGCCACCCTTACCGACAATGCAGCACAGAAACAAGATATCTACACCAAGGCCTCCCAGCAGTTTGCATCCGACTATCGTGGCTTGAACAACCTCGGTAAGTTGGCCTACGAAGCTGGCGACTATGCCAAGGCCGAAGACTACTTCACTCAGGCCGCCCGTCTGAAAGATGCCCCTGAGGTGAACAACAACCTGGCACTCACCGCTATCAAGAAGGGCAATCTGGAAGCTGCAGAAGCCTACATTGGCAAGGCAGCAGGTGCTAAGGAACTCAGCGAGACTATGGGCAACCTCTACGTGGCACAGGGTCAATATGAGCGTGCCGTGAACGCCTTTGGCGATGCCAAGACCAACAGTGCCGCACTGGCACAGATCCTCGCCAAGGACTATAGCAAGGCCAAGAACACCCTCGATGCAGTGCAGCATGCCGATGCCTACACCGACTACCTGAAGGCCGTGCTTGGTGCCCGCACCAACAACGAGAGCCTGGTACTCAGTGGCCTGCGCGATGCCATTGCCAAAGACCGCACCCTGGCACAGAAGGCAGCTACCGACCTTGAGTTCGCAAAGTTCTTCACCAACAGCAGCTTCACCAGCTTGCTGAGATAAGTTGAAAATAAGGAGTAACATGCGCTTCATATTTCAGTGCCTCCTATTTACCCTACTCCTCACAAGCTGTAGTGGTAACAAGCAGCAGATGTGTCGTTTGAGCGGTGAGCTTACGGGCATCACCGACGACACCCTGCTGCTTTGGGGTACCGACCGTCTCTATCAACGCATAGACACCATCCCCGTCAAAGGAGGGAAGTTCGACGTGCGTATTCCTCTCGACACCCTCGTAGAGGCCATCCTCTATACCCCTGACGGTGAGCAACACCCCCTGTTTTTAGAGCGTGGTACCCGCGTCACCCTCAGAGGTTCATTACCAGATAGCCTCTATGCCAGTGGCTCCTACAACGACTCCATCTATGCCCTGCTCGACACCATACGCAGCGTCAGTCCCAACGACACCCTGCTGCCCCGTCAGTTGGCATTGCAATACCTCCGTCGTCACCCAGGCGACCCCAGTGCCGTCTTTGTGGTCCGTCATTTCTTTGCTGAGGAAGACCCTGCCCCTGTGCGCGAACATGTGCGTGAGGCGCTTTCACTGCTCAATCCCTTCATGCGCGACTATCCCCTGATCGCCCAACTTGATGATCAATACAGTCGCAACGACGAAGTCAGTTTGCAGCACAGCCTCCCCACGTTCAGCATTCCTGATAAAGACGGAGTCATCATCAATCGCTTCCGCTACGGTGGTCGCCCTATACTCCTCCATTTCTGGGCCACATGGAGCCCTGAGAGCCGAGAGCAGTCGCGCGCCCTACGCCCCCTCTACGAGTCGGAAAAGAAGCAGTATCGCAAAGAAACTGATCGTCTCGCCATGCTTGGCATCTCCCTCGACAGCGACCGTAGCCAGTGGCTCGATGCCGTGGCAGCCGACAGTCTGGAATGGGATCAGGCCTGCAACTTCCGTGCGTGGGACCTCGACCTCCTCCGTCGTCTTAACATCACCACCCTCCCATGTAACATTTTGGTGAACGACCGCGGATCCATTCGAGGCATCAACCTCACCACAGAACAGATAGAAGAAGAACTGAAGGCCATCAGGAAAGAGAAGGAGGAACAGGAAAAAGCCCAAAAGGAAAGAGAACGAGAGAGACGGGCGAGGAGGTAATGAAGAACGAGAAATGAAGAATGAAACAGATAAAACCATTATAATTACTATAACAAAACAAAAACATGCTGACTAAAGTTTATGCGGCTGCCTTGCAAGGCATCGACGCCACATTGATCACCATCGAAGTAAACAGGACCAAAGGGTACGCCTTCTACTTAGTGGGGCTACCCGACAATGCCGTGAAAGAGAGTCAACAACGCATTCATTCGGCCCTGTCTGTGCTGAACATCAAACTCCCCATGGGCTCCTACACCGTGAATATGGCTCCTGCCGATATCCGCAAGGAAGGGTCGGCCTACGACCTCCCCCTGGCCATTGGTATGCTGGGAGCCTCCGAACTGATACAGACCGACCATTTTGCCGACTATCTGCTCATGGGCGAATTAGGGTTGGATGGCAACCTCCAACCCATCAAAGGCGCCCTTCCCATCGCCATTAAAGCACGTGAACTGGGTTATAAAGGCATGATTCTCCCTCGCCAGAATGCCCGTGAAGCTGCGGTGGTCAACCAGCTCGATGTGTATGGCGTGGAGAACCTTCGCGAGGTCATCGACTTCCTCGATGGAAAAACCCAACTACAGCCCACCATCGTACATACCAGGGAAGAGTTCTATGCCAAGCAGAATACCTACGAGTTCGATTTCAGTGAAGTCAAGGGACAAGAAAATGTGAAGCGTGCGATGGAAGTAGCCGCTGCTGGCAGTCACAACATCATTCTCATCGGAGCCCCTGGAAGCGGCAAATCCATGTTGGCCAAACGCCTACCCTCCATCCTGCCCCCATTGTCCTTGCATGAAAGTCTGGAAACCACCAAGATCCATTCCGTGGCAGGACGCATCCACAACGATGGAGGACTCATTACCACCCGTCCCTTCCGTCATCCGCACCACACCATCTCCCAAGTAGCCATGACAGGCGGAGGAAGCTATCCACAGCCAGGTGAAATCAGTTTGGCCCATAATGGAGTCCTCTTTCTAGACGAACTGCCCGAGTTCAATCGCAGCGTCCTGGAAGTGCTGCGCCAGCCCTTGGAAGATCGCCACATCACCATCAGTCGTGTGAAGAGCAATGTGGATTACCCTGCCAGTTTCATGCTGGTAGCCGCCATGAACCCCTGCCCCTGCGGCTACTACAACCATCCCACCCGTCCCTGCGTATGCAGTCCGGGACAAGTGCAGAAGTACCTCAACAAGATCTCAGGTCCTTTATTAGATCGCATCGACCTCCAGATCGAGGTCGTCCCCGTCCCCTTCGAGAAGATGGCAGAAACCCGTGCTGCAGAAAGCAGCAGCGTCATCCGCGAACGCGTGATCCGTGCCCGTCGCATTCAGGAAGAACGCTATAAAGACGAGGAAAATGTGCATTGCAATGCCCAAATGAACAAGCGCCTGCTCGACCGCTATGCCCAGCCCGATGCTGCAGGCCTGCAACTTCTGAAGACTGCCATGACGCGCCTCAACCTCTCCGCCCGTGCCTACGACCGCATTCTGAAAGTCGCCCGCACCATTGCCGACCTTGAAGGCAGCGAGCACATCCAAGCCCCGCATCTCGCAGAAGCCATCGGGTATCGTAATCTAGACCGTGAAGGGTGGGCAGGGTGAAAAGAAAGCCCAGTCCTGGCAGTGCCACGCTGTGACCCTCAGTGGCCCACGCCTTAATTACCTCGCCAGCTGCGTCCCAGCAGGCCTGCATCACACCTTGGCTTACACCACTGCGCAGGGCAGCCTCACGAATCACTTTCTCCTGAGTCAAGGCCGTGTAGAGGTCGGCCATCAACTGATAGCGGTACTCGCCCGCATACTTGCCTATCTTCTGTAGGCGTTCTCTTGCTTTTACTTTTAAAGCCATAGTTAAATAGTTTTTTAGGTTAAAATTGAAAGTTAGCTCTGTCGGAATTGCGCGCGTGGGAACTGACCATTTTTGGGCGTGTGCGTAGGAAACTTTGCTGGTGCACACAGGAAATTTTGCTGCCGCACGCTCCCGCAAATTCTGGTTCCCGTTCCGACAATACAAAGATAATACATGCACCCCCTACCTTGCAAGAAATCTGCGATTTTTTACACCAAAAATCGCACATGGGCATTTCGGTATAGCACTAATATTCAGCATATTACAAGATATTTTTTGTAGTGATTCTAGCAACTTTCCTGAGAAAATGGCTGGTGTATCATGTACCAAACGTATCATTTACTATTTTAATTTCTATCTACTGTATCATTACCTTATATTATATATAATAATATATATATTATTATATATAATATAAAATTAAATATTACTATTTGTAACATCATAATATACGTATTAAAAAACAAAATGATACATATGGTACTTCTGATACATCAGAAATCTAACCCATTCTTTTGTCCTGAAAAGGTTGACTATCTCTCGTGAAAAGTTTACCCTTATTCCCGAAAAGTCAACTATTTGTTGGTAAATTAAAAATAAATGACCATCTGATAGAGAATGCGGGTGTCTTTACAGACAATGGCACTACTAAAGCACGTTTCAGAAAAACTGGAGTCATGATGCTTTGACACCGTAACGCCGTAACACCGTAACATTTGATTTTTTATTATAAAATTTACTATTATGAATACAATATCAAGAGGATTGCGGAACAATAATCCGCAGAATATTCGCCACGGCAAGAGCTAATAGATTTATATATCTATTGCACTTCTTCCAAGTCCATGAAAAGTAGGCTCTGTCCAGCTGACCTTACCAGACTCATATATCTTATTTGCGATATCCAATGGACTTCCTTCAGAATCTTTTGTACACCAGATAAAATAGATGTTGAGGACCTCCATTTTGCCCATAATCTCAACATTATAATCTTTTATTATCTCTTCCAATGACTCCATCGGGCCACCATAGGATATATAAAATACATTACATAGAGCAAATGGCGTATTAAATTCATTTGTAAAGAGTGGAGTGATACTGATAGCATCAGGTAGTTTGTTTTCAAGTGTCTGATAGGCGACGTCGAGTTTTATCCAACGACATCCTTCACCATAATTAACAGCAGGTCCATCTTCAATAAAATGCATTCGTGTGTTGTACTCTTGGTCTTCAATAGAAGAACAATCTATACCCAATTCACTTAAGCTGTTATATAAGGATTCCTTGTCTTTCTCATAGAACACTATAAAGGATGTATTCTCCACATAGGAGAGATATTCTTTATGTCCGTCGTACCAGTAATACGGACGATCATCGACATCTCTTGTATCAGTACCTTTGACAGTATTCTGCACTTCAGGCTCCAGCACCTCTTCCGTATCATTGCTGCATGCTGTAAAGCCAAGAGGCATTGCCAGCATCATACACATGAATAATGATTTAGCTTTCATATTACTTCTGTTTTTAATAATGCAAATATATAGTTTCTTTTCCTATTAAATGCAAGAATGCGAAAAGCATCATACACCTTAATAATGGATGGTCAACCCGTATCCCTCTTGTTGAGGGTTGATCTCGTAGCCTTGGATACCTGAAAGCCAAGACTTCACGGTGCT
>JAEEGI010009542.1_pt1 | contig 21233 bp, 21 predicted proteins | sample 8958751 | NCBI WGS metagenome assembly JAEEGI01 (sample SAMN16246545, study PRJNA631951) | gut metagenome | biome: gut microbiome; feature: rumen; material: KS-attached | host: Bos | place: Iran: Karaj | collected 2018-10 | reverse complement strand
GTGTACTTGTTGATGACCTTGTTACAAAGGAAAATCTTGAACCATATAGAATGATGACTTCAAGAGCAGAGTACAGATTACTACTCAGACAGGACAACGCTGATATCAGACTTCGTAAAAAAGGTTATGAAGCAGGACTTATCAGTGAGGAAAAATATAATAAGTTAGTTACTAAGATTGATGACATTAATCGTGAGGTAGAAAGACTCAAGACTACAACTGTTGGTGCGAATGCAGCAATTCAGAAATTCATGGAAGAGAATGGAAGTTCAACTCTTAAGACAGCAACATCTCTTGCGGAACTGATTTGCAGACCAGAGTTTTCATATGAAACATTAGCTCCTATTGATCCAGAGAGACCAACTCTTTCAAAAGATGTTATCGAGCAGGTTGAGATAACTATCAGATATGAAGGATATATCAATAGACAGGAAAGACAGGTTGAACAGTTTAAGAAACTTGAGAAAAAACTTATTCCTGCTGATATTGATTATAATGATGTTTCAAGTCTACGATTAGAAGCAAGACAGAAGCTTGAAAAGTTCAGACCAACAAATATTGGACAGGCTTCACGTATTGGTGGAGTAAATCCAGCTGATGTATCAGTACTATTAATTTACCTTGATTCTATGTATAGAGGAAAAAATGATGAGAAGTAAGTATGCACATATGTTAGAAGATCTGAAATCTTTTAATGTAGAACTTAGTGATAAACAGCTCAAACAATTTAATACTTATTTTGAATTATTAGTTAAGTGGAATGAAGTAATGAACCTTACTGCTATAACAGAATTTGAAGATGTATGTAAGCTTCATTTTGTTGATAGTATTTCAGCTAGTCCATATTTTGATTTTGCTGCAAAGGATTATTCACTTATTGATATTGGAACTGGAGCTGGATTTCCAGGTATTCCTCTTAAGATAGTTTATCCTAATCTTCATGTAACACTTTTTGATTCTCTGAACAAACGACTTAAGTTCCTTAATGAAGTAATAGATGAACTTGGTCTTAATGAAGAAGGTTCTATAGTTACTCTTCATGGAAGAGCAGAGGATTATGCTACCGCTAAAAAAGATTCTCTTAGAGAAACTTTTGATATTGCTGTATCCAGAGCAGTAGCTAATATGTCTACGCTTAGTGAATATTGTTTACCATACGTTAAAGTCGGTGGTAACTTTATTGCTTACAAGAGCGAAAAAGCTTCCGATGAATTACAGAAAGCTAAGGGAGCCATTCATCTTCTTGGTGGTAAGCTAGTTAGTACTAATGAATTTATGTTACCTGAAACAGATATCAGTAGAACAATATGTATTGTTAATAAGGTAGAACCTACCTCAAAAAAGTATCCTCGTAAAGCCGGAGTCCCATCAAAAGAACCTCTATAATATATATTGTGGTGATAACTTTTTATCGGTGTGAATGTTTCATGTGAAACATTAAATTCACCTTACTAAAAATTGTTTCACATGAAACATTGAAATACTAAATATAGTATTGTTTCATGTGAAACATTAATTTTGCCACAAAATTGTCCAAGAAAGACAGATAATAGTCAGCACAATATATAGTTTTTAGAAGAAAAATTAAAAAGAAACTCAAAAACTTGGTGTTTAGTTTTAGTTTTGTGCTAAAATCATATTAGTGTTTAATGATGTGGAGGAGAAATGGGTAGAGTAATAGCGATAGCAAACCAAAAAGGAGGAGTCGGTAAAACAACGACTTCTATTAATTTGTCTGCAGCTCTGGCAGAAAAAGGAAAGCGAGTATTAGTTATCGATACAGATCCACAGGGTAATACAACTAGTGGACTTGGTCTTGATAAGAATGAGCTTGATAATACTATCTATGAATTGATGATCGGAGAATGTGATGTCAAGGAAGCAATTCAGGATGAAGTATTCGACAAGCTGGATATCATTCCATCAAATGTAAATCTTGCTGCTGTTGAAATAGAACTTATCGATGCAGAGCAGAAGGAATACATCTTAAGGGAAGCAATCAAGAGTGTAAAAGATGATTATGATTTTATTATTATTGATTGTCCTCCATCACTTAGTATGCTGACAGTTAATGCAATGACAACTGCCAACACAGTACTTGTTCCTATTCAGTGTGAGTATTATGCATTGGAAGGACTTAGTCAGTTGGTACATACTGTCAACCTCGTTAAAGATAGACTCAATCCAGAATTAGAAATGGAAGGCGTGGTATTCACCATGTTTGATTCCAGAACAAATCTTTCACTTCAGGTTGTTGAGAACGTTAAGGAGCACATTCAGGAAAATGTCTATAAGACAATTATTCCTAGAAATATCAGATTGGCAGAGGCACCAAGTTATGGTCTGCCAATAAATATTTATGAACCCAAGTCAGCCGGAGCAGAGGCATACAGACTCCTGGCAGATGAAGTAATAGATAGAGAATTCTAAATATATATGTTGGGATAATAGTTGGAGGAGATAATGGCAACAAAGAATGCAAAAAGAGGTCTTGGTAAAGGCCTTGATTCAATAATACCTGCGAAGGTTAGTTCTTCTAAAGAGAGTAAGATAGAAGAAAAGCATATCGAAGGTCAGGTAGAAAAGGTAAATATCACAAAGGTTGAGCCTAACAGAAATCAGCCAAGAAAAACTTTTGATGAAGATAAGCTTATAGAGCTTGCAGATTCCATTAAACAGTTTGGAATCATCAATCCTCTTATTGTAAAAGACAGAGGTGACCACTTTGAAATCGTTGGTGGTGAGAGAAGATGGAGAGCAGCCAAGAAGGCTGGCCTCAAGGAAGTACCAGTAATCATTAAGGATCTTTCTGAACAGGAAATCGCTGAGGTAGCTCTTATCGATAATATTCAGAGAGAAGACATTAACCCTATTGAAGAAGCACTTGCTTATAAGAAACTCATTGATGAGTTTGGATATACTCAGGATGTTGTAGCTGATAAGGTATCTAAGAGCCGAGTAACAATTACTAACTCACTTCGTCTTTTGAAGCTCTGTGAGAAAGTAAGACAGATGGTTATTGATGGTCAGTTATCAACAGGTCATGCAAGAGCACTTATTCCTGTAGAGGATGCTACTGAGCAGTACGAACTTGCCCAGAAAGTATTCGATGAAAAGCTTAGTGTTCGTGAGACTGAGAAACTTGTCAAGAATCTTGGTAAGACAACACCTAAGAAGACTAAAGCTAAAAACCAGGAGAGCATCGATGCAGTTTATGGAAGTCTTTCTGAAAAGTGCAAACAGGCTCTTGGAACAAAGGTAGATATCACATCTAAGGGTGATGGCGTAGGTCTTATTCAGATCGAGTTCTACAACAATGATGATCTTGAGAAGATTATCGACAGAATCTGTAAAGAAAACTAAATAATATCGTTGGGGAGCAAATATGAATAGCAACATTTTTAGTGCAATGGGCATGTCAGGACTTGATCCTGCAATCTTATTTTTTGTAATGCTTTTTCTTTTAATTCTTGCATTCGTATTTATAATTGTTCAGGGGAGCAAGCTTAAGAAACTCGAGCGTAAGTATTCCAAATTTATGCAGGGCAAAGAGGCAGAGTCTCTTGAGGATGAAATTATAGGTCTGTTCCATGACAACAGAATGATCCGAAGCGAGAACGAAAAGAATAGAAAAGATATCATCGACATAAATAGAAGACTTAACAATTCTTTCCAGAAGGTTGGTCTTGAAAAATATGATGCATTTAGTCAGGGTGGTGGTAAACTAAGTTTTGCATTATGTATGCTTGACGAGAAGGATAATGGATTCCTTTTAAATTCAGTTCACAACTCAGACGGAATGAATTATTCTTATTCTAAAGAGATTAATGCTGGAGTTGCAGATGTCGAACTCAGTAAAGATGAGAGAAGAGCATTGGACAAGGCATTAGTCAGTACAAACAGATAATAAGATAACATATGATATTTAATTAAAATGCTAATTTAGGATATCAAAGTAATTTGATATCTGGAAATAAATAATTACTTGGAGGAGATCAAGATGATCGACATTAAATTTTTACGTGAGAATCCAGATGTTGTAAGAGAGAACATCAAAAAGAAATTCCAGGATGAGAAGCTTCCTCTTGTAGATGAAGTTATCAAGTTGGATGAGCAGAGAAGATTAAACCAGCAGGAAGCTGATGAAATTAGAGCTCATAAGAATAAGATTTCAAAAGAAATCGGTGGCCTTATGGCACAGGGCAAAAAAGATGAGGCAATGGCACTCAAGGATGAAGTAGCTAAGGAAGCTAAGAGACTTGAGGAGCTTGAGGAGAATCAGAAGAAGCTTGATGAAGAAGTTACAAACAAGATGATGATCATTCCTCAGATCATCGACGAGTCAGTACCTATCGGTAAGGATGATTCACAGAATGTAGAGATCGAGAAGTTCGGTGAGCCAGTTGTTCCTGATTTCGAGATTCCTTATCACACAGATATTATGGAGAGCTTTGATGGTATCGACCTTGATGCAGCTAGAAGAGTTGCAGGTAATGGTTTCTACTACCTCATGGGTGATATCGCAAGACTTCATTCTGCAGTTATTTCTTACGCTAGAGATTTCATGATCGACAGAGGATTCACATACTGCGTACCTCCTTTCATGATTCACGGCAACGTAGTTGCAGGTGTTATGAGCTTCCCAGAAATGGAAGCTATGATGTACAAGATTGAGGGAGAGGATCTTTACCTCATCGGTACAAGTGAGCATTCAATGATCGGTAAGTTCATTGATCAGATCGTTCCAGAAGAAGAGATGCCTAAGGCTCTTACAAGCTATTCACCTTGCTTCAGAAAAGAGAAGGGTGCTCATGGTATTGAGGAGAGAGGTGTTTACAGAATTCACCAGTTCGAGAAGCAGGAGATGGTTGTTATCTGTAAGCCTGAAGATTCTAAGACATGGTATGACAAGCTCTGGAAGAACACAGTAGATCTTTTCAGATCAATGGATATTCCTGTACGTACTCTTGAGTGCTGCTCAGGAGATCTTGCAGATCTTAAGTGCAAGTCATGCGACGTTGAAGCTTGGTCACCAAGACAGAAGAAGTACTTCGAAGTTGGTAGCTGCTCTAACCTTGGAGATGCTCAGGCTAGACGTCTTAAAATCAGAATTAAGGGTAAGGATGGCAACTACCTTGCTCACACACTTAACAACACAGTTGTTGCTCCACCAAGAATGCTTATCGCATTCCTTGAGAACAACCTTCAGGCTGATGGAAGCGTTCGTATTCCTGAGGTTCTCCGTCCTTACATGGGTGGAAAAGAAGTTCTTGTTCCAAAGAAGAAGGCTTGATTTAGTGAGGTAAAATCCTAGTGCATAAATTCTTACGTTGCGTAGGTTTTTCAAAAATTAAAGACAGAAAAGAACTGACGGCACTTATCACTGCCTGTATTCAGGATGCTACGAGACGAAGCTACGTTTCAACCAAAGATGATGGAATGGTAGCAGAATTTGCCAGAGATTTTGCTGATGATATAGGACTAGCTGTTTGCGGGGAATTTGATGAGGAAGATAAATTCATTTACGAATATTATTATCCTTATCTGATTCCATCCCAGGTTAGTACCGAGGAAGACCTCAATGTTGAGAGACACGCTGCTACAATTTCCTACGAGGGAGTTTGTAACGAACCGAGGGTTGGTGTAACACTCATTTTCTATCTTCTCAATATGATTCCATATATGAAGTACGAGAATGAGAACAAGTTTCCAATCAGAGGAACAACACTCAGTCTTTCAGCTCTTTCTACAAAGGGACAGATTCTGATGCCCATTGCCAAGACGGAAGAGGAAAAAGAGGTAGCTAGAAAGAAAAACAATTATCGTAATAAACTCATAAACAACGCCAGAAAAGGAGACGACACAGCAATCGAGTCTCTGACACTGGACGATATGGATTTATATACATCGATTTCCAAAAAGATCAGGAAGCAGGATGTGTATAGTCTTGTAGATTCATACTTTATGCCTTTTGGCGTAGAGTGTGACCATTATTCAATTCTTGGAGAAATAACTGCGACCAGAAAAGTTACAAATAGATTTACTGGCGAGAATGTTTTTATCATGAGAATCAATTGCAATGACCTGGAGTTTGATCTGGGTATTAATGAAGTTGATCTTCTTGGTGAACCAGCTGTCGGCAGGAGATTTAAGGGTAATATCTGGATGCAGGGATTTATAAACTATCCAGATGCGAAGAGAAAATAAGATAGTCAAATAAGGAGGGATATTATGGCAACACCACACAATAGTGCAGAAAAAGGCGATTTCGCAAAGACCGTCCTGATGCCAGGAGATCCATTAAGAGCAAAATTTATCGCAGAGAATTTCCTTACAGATGTTAAGTGCGTTAACGAAGTAAGAGGAATGCTCGGATTCACAGGTAAATATGAGGGAAAAGAAGTGTCTGTAATGGGACACGGAATGGGAATTCCTTCAATCGGTATTTATACATATGAGCTTTTCAATTTCTATGATGTAGACAACATCATCAGAGTTGGCTCTGCAGGCGGTATGCAGGACGATGTTAATGTAATGGACATCATCTTTGCTATGGGCGCACACACAGATTCTAACTATGGATTCCAGTTCGGACTTCCAGGAACATTCTGCCCAACAGCTACTTACGATATTCTTGAGAAAGCTGTTAACATCGCAAAGGACAAGGGCGTAAGATACCACGTAGGTAACGTTCTTGCTTCTGATGCATTCTACAAGAAGAACTGCGACGAGGCTGATCGTTACAGAAACCTCGGAACACTTGCAGTTGAGATGGAGACAGTAGCTCTTTACATGAACGCTGCTGAGGCCAAGAAGAACGCGCTTACAATCCTCACTGTATCTGATCACCTCTACAAGTCAGAGGAACTCTCTGCAGCAGAGCGTCAGACAAGCTTCACAGACATGATGGAGATTGCTCTTAAGACAGCAATTCAGCTTTGATCTAGTTAGAAAACTATGGAAGGATCTCATCAGGAAAAAGAATTTTCTTTTTCCTGGTGAGTTATTTATTATATGAGACTCATTTTTGTAAGGCACGGAGAGCCTAACTACGCCGAGGATTGTCTTACTGACAACGGAATAGTTCAGGCCAAAGCGACAGCTAAGAGACTTGAAAAAGAAAATATAAAGGCAATCTACTCATCCCCAATGGGAAGAGCAGTTAAGACTGCGTCTTTTACAGCAGAAGAGCATGGCCTCGATGTTACAACTCTAGATTTCATGCATGAGATCGACTGGGGAGATAAAAGAGAAATCTCAAATGATGATCCTGACATTATCCCATTTGATGGCCATCCATGGACTCTTGGATACAAGCTTCTTACTGAGAATCAGGAATACATCGGTGGTAACAATTGGGAGCAGCATCCATATTTCAAGAACAATAGATGCATGAATTCTTTTGACAAGATTTCAAAGGGCATCGATGAGATTTTATCTGGATATGGACTTAAGCGCCACAATGGATATTATCTCTGCGAAAAAGAGAACCAGGATACTATAGCTCTTTTTGCTCATGGAGGTTCTGGCGCAGTAATGTTCTCGCATGTATTAAACATTCCATTCCCAGTTGCACTTACCATGCTTCCTTATGGCGTATGCTCAGTATCAGTGCTGGCATTCGATGGATGCGAGGGAGATATGGTAATTCCAAGATTTGAGATTTTCAATGACATGCGTCATCTTGAGAACATAGCAAAAGAGAAGATGAATTTTGATAAGTAATCATTAGCAAAAGCAGAGCTTACTTGATTAGAGTAAGCTCTTGTGATAATATACTATTTGTCATGTTTCCGTAGCTCAGCAGGATAGAGCGTTCGCCTCCTAAGCGAAAGGTCGTGCGTTCGAATCGCATCGGGAACACTCGCGAAGGCTACAAGCCATGCAAAAAAGGATATGTACAAGCTCGTCGGGAGTTTACTCACGTAAGAGCTTGTACATATCCTTTTTTATAGGGCGCCAGCCCGCGGAGAAAGAAGCTCTGCTTCTTTCGTTCGCGCATGGCTTGTAGCTTTCTCGGTTGTCTTAGTCTATAGGGCGCCAGCCCGCGGAGAAGGAAGCTCCGCTTCTTTCGTTCGCGCATGGCGGTAGTCCACATATGGTCCTGGGGGACGGGGGTTGTGGTCCATTATAAATGATTCAACTAAAAGTAGAATTAATTAAAAAATCTCTCGATTGTTTCGTGAATAATCAGCATCTATAATCAATCTATGAAAAGAAATGGCCATTCTTTTATCAAATTATTCGATAATAGGTTGAGAAAGGATTATAGATGATAGGCAAACAAATCAAGTATTTTAGATTACAGAAACAGGCTAAGCAGGAAGAATTGGCTGAGTACCTTGGGGTATCATATCAGGCTGTTTCAAAATGGGAGACTGGAGCAAGTGATCCAGATATTTCACTTCTCCCTAGACTTGCCATATTTTTTGGAGTTAGCATAGATGAACTGTTTGAGCTGCCATATGAGGAGCAGATGCAGCGAATTGAAAACATGATGTGGAATGAAAGAAGAATTTGCCCAGATACTTTTGAACAGGCGATAAGCTTCTTGGAAGAAAGACTCAAACAGAATCCAAAGGACCTTAGAGCGCTGGGAAATCTTGCAAGTATTTATAACCACAGAGCTCGCAGCGACCATGAGCTTGCCTCAGACTATGCACAAAAGGTTCTTGAAATGTATCCTGATGACAAAGGTGGCTGGGTTGATTTCCTTGAAGCTAATGGTGGCGTCTGCGGTGATGAGTGGTATGACAATCATTTTGAAGTAATCAGGTTCTTTGAAAACCTCCTTATCAAGTACCCAGGCAATTTCAGCTGCCTATACGCGCTTTTAGAAAACCTTATCGCTGATGGAAGATATGATGAAGCTATTCCATACATTGATCAGATTAAGAAAGCGAAGAAAAATCATCAGTATCTTCTTTACAAGGGCGATGTGGCATTTGGAAAGGGACAAACTCAGGATGCTAAAGAACTCTGGGAAAAGATGATAAAAGAATATCCTGATGTCTGGCAGGCACATTGCAGCCTTGGTGATGGATACGCCAAATTGGGGATGCACGATGAAGCTATAGCAGCTTATGAAAAGTCTTTTGATATGCAGAAAAAACCAAGGATTGCTGAAGGCCTTTGCTCCATGGCACAGCTTCATGAAGCTCATAAGGAATATGATAAGGCCATCAAAGACTATCAGAGATTAATTGAGAACCTCAAAGAAGACTATGATGTAACCGAAGGCGAGCAGGTAGATAGGTATGTCAGGGAAATAGCCAGATTGAAGGCCAATAAAAAGAGTAGATGATTCTATGACATGAAATGCAGCGTTGTAAAATAGCGGACACAATATCAACGACGATTTTGTTGATCTCAGCAAAATCGTAGAAGTTAGTAGTAAAAGTGGTTATTCCGAAAAGGAAATAACCACTTTTTGTTTGCATTCATCAAGTTTTTTGAGGCTGTTCCTGTGTGTCTTCCGTCTTCTTTGGAAGAAATTCAGTAATTCCATGCCTTTCTAGAAGTTTATATACCTGTCGTTTGATAAAGTCATAGATTACAGCAAACACAGGAACTCCGACGAGAATTCCGACTATACCAAAGAGACCACCAAATAAGGTAATTGCAAATAATACCCAGAATCCAGAAAGGCCGACACTTCCGGATAAGAGCATAGGGCCAATGACATTTCCGTCAACTGTCTGAAGTATAACTACAAATATTACAAAGAGAAGACATCAAAGCGGCGAATCCATCAGTATTATGAGAGCAGATGGTATAGCTCCGATAAAAGGTCCAAAACAAATTGATTGACAATTTATTAAATAGTACGTATACTTTCACTTAATATTTGAAAGGAAGCAGCAATTATCATGATGAACAGAAATCTCGTCGATTTTAATAACATCGATAATAATCTCGTGAATAATTTTCATGGGTTTGTTTTGATATGTTACGATGAGACGAAGCGCATTATGAATTGAGCTTGGGATAATTCATTTATAGCCAGATATAGCCTCATCAGACAATATGTTTGATGGGGCTATTTTTTTCAAAAAGGGGAAGGAGTTTTGTAGTATGGAAGAGTTAGTGTTAGTAAGACCAGATGGAGCGTATGCTGAGCAAATCAAGGAATATAGGCAGGAATTCCTGGATGCGGGAAGTTCCATGGATGGAACAGGAATGCTCCGTAGAATCGAAGATCCTTATGAGTGGATCAGGGTTTGCGAAGAGTTTAATTCTGAGGAAACAGTTCCTGAAGGAAAGGTTCCAAGCACGCTTTTCATGTGCATACGTAAGGACGATAACAGAATAGTTGGAATGCTTGATATGCGCCACAGACTCAATGATTATCTGAGGGAATTTGGCGGAAATATTGGCTATTCCATAAGACCGTCAGAGTGCAGAAAAGGCTATGCCAAGAAGATGCTGAGTCTTGCACTACCATACTGCAGAGAGCTTGGACTTGATAAAGTTATGATTAGCTGCAATGTCGATAATGAGGGTTCAAGGAGAACCATTCTGGCAAACGGCGGCGTTTATGAGGGAACTTCCCATGAGCCGGATGAAGATATGGACCTTGAGAGATATTGGATAACATTGTGATGAATTACCTAAAGAAACAGTTAGCAAGGATAATAATTTGAATTTGTCGTACTGTATGTTATTACAGGAGACTTGTTATTTAATACCAATTTGGATTTTTGTTGTCGTTTGTTATGACAGGAAGCAATTGGAGTAATAACAAAATATTTTTTGATGCTGCTTTGTTATTACAAGATTTATTATAGGTAATAACAAACTGTAAATTGGATGGTGTTTGGTGCTACAACAGCAAGAAAGAATTGATTTGATGTAATACCATATCTTGTGCGTGATGTTATTTGGTATTACGAGATTTCATTTCAGTAATACTAAAAGGGCTTTGAAATGCAGTTTGGTTCTACAATGTTTTCCATCGGTAATACTAATTGGGGGCCATATTACAGTTTGGTATTATAGCAATTGTTTCCAGTAATACTAACAGAACTCAAACTCTGCTTTATCGGGCTATAAGCTAAGGAATAGCCCCGATAACATCCAGTTTGGAGAATTAATGAAAGGATAACGTATGATAATTACAAACGAATTTCCAGTTTTGGAATATGATGATTGTTCTGCGGAAGTTATTCCACCAGACCATGACTGCAAGGATTTAAAGCTTCCTGAGAAATGTCTTTTTACATTTCTTGGGGATGTGGTTCATGAGTACGCTGAGAGGAACAATGCAGAAGTTGTTGAGGAAATGATAAATGTTTCTCACATCACCAAGATATATGTGATCCACGGGGAAAAAGAGGATTTCTGTCTTGTGCAGTCACAAATTGGAGCGCCAGCAGCAGTGCAGCTAATGGACGTAGTTGTCAGCTGCGGATGCAAAAAGGTTATTGCTGTCGGGTCATGCGGAGTGCTTGCTGAGATTCCAGAGAATGCCTTCCTTGTTCCAACTAAGGCACTTAGGGATGAAGGAACTTCCTATCATTATGTTCCGGCATCTAGATATATTGATCTTGATAGCGAGGCAATAAATGCTATAGAGAGAAGCTTTACTGAGCAGGGACTGCCATTTGTGACATGTACAACCTGGACAACGGATGCTTTCTTTAGAGAAACAAAGGACATGGTAAAGCACAGGCTTGAAGAAGGCTGCTCTGTTGTAGAGATGGAATGCGCAGCTCTTGCAGCCTGCTGTCAAAAGAGAGGAGCCAAGTTTGGACAGTTCCTCTTTACAGCAGATTCACTTGCTAATGTACATGAGTATGACGAGAGAGATTTCGGTACAAGTTCTCATGAGAAAGCTCTTTTACTGGGGCTTGAAGTCCTAAAGAGATTCTAAGTTGACAGGAAACTGTATAGGTAATATATTCGAATTAACATAAAATGTGTTAACCATAATATAAAAAAGAGGAAATTTATGTTAAGCGTTGTAAGATAATTCATTGCAATACGGCTACATGATATTGCAATGAGCATAAGGATTCAATGAATCAATACTTATGAGTTAGTGGTGAAATCTACTGGCTTATTCGATTGCGCTTAATAATATTATGGTAAGAGCCGCATTTTATGGGGGTATTTTTTGATATTTCTGATTTTAGAACCATGATATCTTGGCGTAAGGTATCATGGTTTTTTTCGTTTTGGAGGATACAGATGAACACAGAAACACAAATTGAATTTGATAAGATAAAAGAAATATGGGCGGGGCTCACAAGTACAGATTATGCCAAGGAAAAGATACGTGAGACAGATATTATACTAAGTGAAAGTGCACTTCGAAAGGCACTTCAGGATACAACAGATAGCCGGGCATTTATAGAAAAGCTTGGAAATCCTCCACTTCAGAATGTAACAGAAGTGAGAGAGGTCCTGACTATAGCAGAAAAGGGCAAGTGCCTGACTCCATACCAACTTGAGAGAGTTGAAAAAGCTCTGGTAGCTGTTGAGAGGATGATGGACTATCTGTCACGCGGCAAGCAGTACAATAACAGCCTTGCCTACTATGATGAAAACTTAAATCCTCTAACTGAGCTCAGGGAAGAGATAGTAAGTCAGATCAGAAACGAAGAAGTGGATGACAGGGCATCAAAAGAGCTGTATGATCTCCGAAACCATATAGCTGCCATGGAAGAAACCATGAAGCAGAAGGCTGATCAGATCATAAGAAAAAATAAGGATTTCATGGCTGATTCATATCATACCGTGAGAAATGGTAGAGTATGCGTTCCTGTAAAGAAAGAATACAAATTTAGGATTCCTGGAAGTGTGATCGATAAATCCTCAACTGGAAACACACTTTTTGTGGAACCTGAGGGGCTTGCAAAGTGTTATGAAGAGCTGGAGCTAATGCGTATCGATGAGGAAAATGAAGTATACAGAATCCTTTATACCCTCACAGCCATGGTAGCTGACGATGCTCAGATCATGGAAGAAAACGTCAAGATGCTTGAAAAGCTGGACTATATTTTTTCCAAAGGAAAGCTCAGTATCGATCTGGATTGCACAGTACCTTTCATAAATCTGGAAAGGCGTATTAAGCTTGTGAAGGCAAGACACCCTCTGATGGATAAAGAGATTAATGTTCCGCTGGATTTTACTCTTGGAGAGGGAGACGTGCGAGGAATAGTCATCACGGGCCCCAACACAGGTGGAAAGACAGTTGCCATCAAGACTGTAATGCTTAGTTGCTACATGGCACAGTGCGGACTACATGTAGCCTGCAAGGAAGCCGATATCTGCATGAATAGTAATTTTCTTTCTGATATAGGAGATGGCCAGAACTTGTCTGAGAATCTGTCCACATTCTCAGCTCATATTAAAAATGTCCTTGATATACTGAGCCAAATTAATCAGGAGAGCCTTGTTATCATGGACGAGCTTGGCTCAGGTACAGACCCTGCGGAGGGCATGGGAATTGCGGTTGCCATACTTGAAGAACTTAAGAAAAGTAATGCCAATTTCCTTGTAACAACCCATTATCCAGAAATCAAGGATTATGCAGCCAGGACAGAGCACATTGAGAACGCGAGAATGGCCTTTGATAAAGAGACTCTTCGTCCGACCTATGAGATGGTCATTGGAGAAGCTGGAAACAGTTGTGCTTTTTACATTGCAGAAAGGCTCGGCATGCCAGCTGAAATGCTGGAAGTTGCAGCAAAGGCCGCTTACGGAGAAGATTCTGCTAAGGACTATGTTTTTGCTAGCGAGAATAAACGCAGTAAAAAGACATCTGGAAGCAGAATTGTTAAGACTAAGCAAATTCATTCTACAGCAGAACTGGAGCAGAAATTCAGCATTGGTGATAGCGTAATGATTTATCCTGATAAGAAGATAGGAATTGTTTGTGAGCCAATAAATAAAAAGGGGATCCTTAGAGTACAGCTTCCGAACAAAAAGATTTACATCAACCATAAGCGCGTCAAACTCCATGTGAAAGCAGACCAGCTCTATCCAGAAAACTATGATTTCTCCATAGTTTTTGATACTGTGGCAAATCGCAAGGCAAGGCATGAAATGAGCCGAAAGCTTACGGATAAAGTAATTGTGTATGACGAGGATGACTAACTCAATAGCAGCAACATAAAAAATTGCTTGGGAAAAAGCAAAATAAGGGTTACTATATAAGTAACAAAGAAAGCAAAGGTGCTTGAATAGGGCATCTTTGCTTATTTTTTTGGAGGAGGTATGGAATGGTTACATTAAATGACTATCTATATAATGGGGACACTGTGCTCAAGATATTACAGATGTATTCCAGGGATTTAAAAGAATCCTCGATTAAAACTGGAAATACAGTAGATATGTTCCATAGCAATTTCCTTTTGCGAATGGAGGAGTTACTGGTTCATAATGACTTCCTCACATCCCAGTCTCAAAGAATCCGCGAGCTTTACAAGTATATGACAAAGCAATATCCTCAGCTGGCCTTTACCTTCAAGGGACGAATTAAATCGCTTATCAGAGCTGAAGAGAAGTTTAACGCCTATATCGTAGAGACTGTCTACAATTACTACAAGGAACATGGCTCTTTTCCTGAGGCAAATGAGGTAAAAAGTAAAATAGAGCACTTCAGGGATCTCATTGCCTATAGAATAGTAATTTCCATGCCTAGGTGCCACGTAAGTGACCCTAAAGAGCGCCAGGAGATTGAGCTTAAGTACCTCTATGAAATATCAAATATGCTGCCTGACTTCTTGGAGCAAAGAGGCTTTAGTCCAGAAATGTCCTCTATAAACGGTTCATCAACCTCAGAAAGATTAAGCGAATCAGTAAGACCATATTTTAAGGACTACATCAGTAACCCAAGTCCTTATGGCTACGAGTCCCTTCACATAACTCTTTATGACAATGAATCCAGAAGCTACGTTGAAGTTCAGCTCCGCACGAAAGACATGGATGACTACGCAGAGATAGGCCCGGCCAATCACCTGGGCTATGAAAAGAGACAGCAAAAAGAGCGAGCAAAGAGAAATAAGATTCCGCAGGGTGAGTGCATCTTTTTTGACGAAGCCTTTGAAAGGGGTATGCTACTTCAGCAGCTGGAACTGTCCAAGATAGATGTAAACATGTTTGGAGCAATCAATAATAGCCTCATAAATGATGGCTGCGGACTGTATAGAGGAAGGCTTATTCTGCCATTTGAGCATTTGTCCAGATTCCAGAACGATGTAATAGACTAGAAAATAGGTATTAGGGTAAACTTTATTATAATTATTCTATCTATTTGAATACCTATAGGGCGCTGATATTATTGAAAATGTAAAAGCGCTTTGAACAGACAACATGAACAGACACAAGAGAGGGTATGAAAATGAATAGAGATATTTTTATCAGAAATTTGACAAAAGAAAAAATAGAGATGAGCCCAAAGGGCAGAAAAGCAAGTGAGGTTACGCCAGAGGAATTCGAGCAGTGCTACGAGAATTTTTTTGACATGATCTTCGAGATTGCTGCTACAGACGTTTCTGAGGTTGAGGGCTACGGCGAATTTGATGAGAACAACAAGGCTCCATTTGAGAGTCTGGAAGCTTTCATCCGCGACGATATGCTGGGAGAGCCTACAGAAGGCTACTGGAAGAACTGGAAGGAGATGTTTGGAACAACCTTCCTCAAGGAAGATTATTACAACGAGATTGCTGAAAAGGCCCTTAAGTATGCGCCTTTCTGCGAGAAGCAGAGATTTCTTGCTAATAACAACACATTCTTCTGCAACATGATCGTAGGAGAAGATGGCAAGACATATTGCTCAGACTGGGGCAGAGCAGGTATCATGGATTACATGATGGATTTCGCAATCCTTGATCTCAACAAGCCATATCTCCTTGTTCCCGAGAAGCTCTATGAGTATGCTAAAAAGAGAAACATTGAGATACCAGATTTCAAGGAGAGATTCCTGTGCATGGCATATTACAAGGGAATCGTAACACTCAGATGGCATGCATCCATCGATGACCTCGAGTCTTGCGAGTCAATCGTTAAGTCAATCAACGCTCTTGAAGAGAGAATGAATAAGCTTTGATCCAAAAGAGCAGGAGGAGAACACTTTAATGAAATACGAGAACGCCAAGGATATTCTTCCTGCTAAGCTTTTGGAGGAAGTGCAGAAATACGCCGGGGGCAGGCTTATATATGTGCCCAAGGTTGAAAAGACAAAGGGATGGGGCGAAGCCTCAGGCTACAGAGACAGGCTGAATAAGCGAAACGTAGCAATCTGCAGCCGCTATTCATCCGGCCAGTCGATCATGGAAATAGCTGAGGAATTCTTCTTATCTCCAGAAACTATCAAGAAGCTTGTTTATGGAAAGAAGGTGAATCTGCCTATGTTTTCTAGAACAATTACTTCTGCGCAGCAGTATGCAAATGCCGGTATGGGAGAAGAGTGGGTTAGAACTTACCTTAGCTCTTTAGATCAGGAAATGCCTGATATATCTGATTTCTTCATGACGGAGCTTGTTAAGATTCCCCTTAGGTTCATAGAAGCAGATCAGGATGAAAGCAGTGATACTGTAAGTGATAGTGCCTTCGATGTTCCGCTTATCGTAATATTCGACAACAAGAAGTTCACTATACCTTACCAGCCTGGATATCTTCAGACACTAAAGAGCGAAAAACGCAACTCTCAGTACGCATTTGTTTTTGCCAGAAATGATGATTACGGATATTTCTGGAACAACTACGGTAAGAATTTCCAGAGATGATTCATATTAAACCAAATTGTGAGAATATTACGTCCCTACTAAGAGTGCACAGAATGTCTGGTGCACCAATTAGCAGATTGATATAGTGGTAGTACAGTGAAGGAAAGGAGTGAACGAGATGCAAGGTTGGATCGAAGGTTTCCAGGAATCCATCGACTTCATAGAAAAGAATCTGACGGATGAGCTGGACATTGAGGTCATAGCCAGTAAGGCGGCACTATCGCCGTTTTACTATCAACGCATCTTCGGAGCACTATGTGGTGTGACTGTTGGAGAATATATCAGAGCGCGCAGAATGACTCTGGCAGCACAGGAACTTAGCAGGCAGGATGTTAAGGTAATCGATGTGGCCGTCAAATATGGCTACGATTCACCCGATAGTTTTACCAAGGCTTTCCAGAAGTTCCACGGAATTACGCCTATTCAGGCCAAGGAGCCTGGAGCGCCGCTTCGCTCTTTTGCACCGCTGCATATTAAAATCACGATGGAGGGTGGTACTATGTTGGATTATCGTATTGTTAAGAAGGCACCGTTTACAATTGTTGGAGTTAAGAGACCTTTTAACTCAGATACAAGCTATCAGGAGATTCCTAAGTTCTGGGATGAACTGCTTGCTCAGGGCGATAAGCGTCCAATTATGGGAACCTTTGGCGTATGCCTTGATATGAAGGGAAAAGAGTTTGACTATTGGATTGCAGATCTGTACTTCCCATGGGAGGAGATTCCTGAAGGATGCGAGACAAGAGTGATTCCTGAGAGTGAGTGGGCAGAGTTTCCATGCACAATGGAAAATCTACAGGAGATCAACACAAAGATATGGTCAGAGTGGCTTCCAACGCTTAAGGGATACTCACTTGCAGGAGAGTATGACATTGAAGTATATCTCCCACCACAGGAAGGTTCATCCGAAATGTCAGTAGAAATCTGGGTTCCACTTAAAAAGGACTGAGAAAATAAGCCTACACCTGCTCCTTTGGATTAAAAGTAATGGTGACAAGCGGTAAGCTAAGAGCTTACCGCCTTTTTTATGCGAAAATATTAGAAAAAGTTAATAAAGCGAAGCGTTTGATTGCTATAAAAATATACTCAATTATGTTAAAATAATTGATGCAAAATAGTAAGTGAGCGTGATACGTAATACGATTATAGCAAGGAGGGCGAGAATGACTATTACAAAGAATCTTAATGGCGACCAGCTTGAAATTGCACTTGAAGGAAGACTTGATACTATGACAGCACCTGATCTGGAACAGGAGATAAGGACCAGCCTTGATAACGTTAAGGACTTGGTTGTAGATATGAAAAATCTTGAGTATGTTTCATCAGCAGGCCTTAGAACACTTCTTATTGCCAAGAAGACGTTGCACAATAAAGGAAATGTTAAGATCATTAACGCCAACGATATTGTAAAAGAGGTATTTGAGGTTACAGGTTTTGATAACTTGCTGGACATCGAGTGACGTGCGTAGGAGGTGCCTTATATGAAGTCAGATGTTGTTACAATTGATAATAAAGGAACTGGTTTTAAAGAGGCAGTTGAGGCCACCAAGAAAGTTGCTGATTTCAACGGGCTTGATGCTAAGGATTCCTTGAAACTTCAGCTGTGCACCGAGGAAATGCTGAGCATGGCCCGCAGTATAACCGGCGAGATCAAGGCATCATTCTGGGTTGAGTGCGAAGATGCCAGGTATGATCTCAAGATGACCACTCAGACTGTAATGGATAAGGAAAAGAGACACCTTCTTCTTTCTTCTGCATCTTCCAAGAAGAATGAGGCAGCTACAACCTTCCTTGGAATGCTGCGAGATGCTTTTGAGGAAGCAATGCTCTCCGATGGTGATAAGACCTACTATGAACTTCCTGATGACGTAGCTGCTGATGTATCTGGAAGATATATTGATGATCCTGAGTGGGATCACTATGAGCAGTCAGTCCTTAGAAAGCTCGCTGATGATATTAAGATTTCCATAAAGGGCGGCGTTGTAGAGATGACTGTTACCAAAAATCTGTGAAGAAAAAGCTAAGTATAAAAGATATTTTCAGGACGGCATGAGTGGATGTCGTCCTGTTTTTGTGCAAAAAATTATTTGCTTTTTCCTATACTCGCAACAATTAGGTAGAGGTTATTTCGCGAATCCATTACTATGGTATTTAGGAGGTTAAACGTATGGAAGAAGGCAAAAAACTGATAGTTAAGAAACTGCGACCATATCTGTATCTTTTGGATGAAAACCACGAGTGCACAGGTTTTCTTGTTATTGGGGAAAAGAAAGCATGTCTTATCGACACAATGATGGGTTATCATGATTATAAGAAAGTAATCGCAGATATTACTGACAAGCCTGTCATAGTTATCAACACGCATGGTCATCCGGACCATATCTATGGAAATGTCTATTTTGATGAGGTTTATATTAATCCAAAAGATATTCCGCTTACCAAAGAATTTATTGAGAATCCTGAGTTTGCCGCAGAATGTCAGAAAAGAGGAGTATCAATGCCTCCTTTTAAAGAGATTAAGGGCGGCGATGTTGTGGACCTTGGGGGTAAAACGCTTGAAGTTTATGACATTCCAGGACACACACCAGGCGGAATCCTGCTACTTCTCAAGGAAGATAGAATTCTTTTTACAGGAGATGCGATCAATCATCACCTATGGCTTCAGGTTCCGCATGCAATTACTTACAGACAGTGCGTTAAGGCAATTGATGATGTTCTCTTTTTGGAAAAAGAAGCAGATTACATCCTTCACGGACACGCCAGAGATTTTGATGATATCTCACTTATGCGCTGCGTAAGAGATGGTATTCAGGAAATTGTTGATGGCAAGACACTGGATGATAAGCCCTATGAGTGGTTTGGCGGCGTATGCAAGCAGCATCCGTTCAAAGTTTTGGAAGACAGACAGTACCAGCAGGACGATCATGTGATAGTATATATTGACGGGAATATCTGAGAAAGGAGCGGGGGAATTATGGGAGAGAGTCTTTTTCCGCTTGTGACTAAGCATTTTTTAATATCACCAGGTAATGAGAAAAATGTTCTGGAAGATGAGTGGAGTGTTTCTCTTAACAATGGTGATCAAACTAAAGTAGGCAGCATCCATTTTGAAGATGGTGTTCTTCATGGAGAAGTCAAAATGGCTGCAGACCTTAGCCCTGAATACGAGAAGTCCAAATATATTCAGGAACTGTTTTATTCAATGGCCAGATTTGTGTTCCAGTTTAAGGAAATCAGAGAAATCAGCACCCATTGCAGACATGAAAATGATCACCGCGTAAGAGGTCTTGAGAAAGCCGGATATGTTTATCGCGAGAACAAGGACGGCTCTGATTATTACTCCATGAAAAAACAAAAGACATCCTGGACAGGAGTATACGTGATGATTGGCCTTATTGCGGGCTTTATCATTGGACTTACAATTTCCAATCTGTTCATGGGAACAATCATCGGCGTGTTATCAGGCGCTATTATCGGATATCTTCTTGATAAAAGAGATGCCGACAAAGATATGTAATGCAATTAAATATTTAAAACTACAGGGAAAAAAATATGGAAGAAAAAATAACACTTACAATACCTAAAAAGAAAAACATCGCACTTATAGCTCACGATGGTAAAAAGGCTGAGCTTATCAGATGGTGCAAGGAGAATTCAGAAATCCTTAAAAAGCACTTTCTGTGCGGAACTGGAACAACAGCAAGAATGATCGCTGATGCTACAGATCTGCCAGTTAGAGGCTATAACTCAGGCCCACTTGGTGGTGACCAGCAGATCGGTGCCAAGATTGTAGAGGGCAAGATTGATTTTGTTATTTTCTTTTCAGATCCTCTTACAGCAGCACCTCACGATCCTGATGTTAAGGCTCTTATGAGAATTGCACAGGTTTATGACATTCCATTTGCCAACAACAAAGCAACAGCAGACTTCCTTATCAACTCTTCACTTATGGAAGAAGAGTACAATCACGACGTTATTAATTTCCAGCAGAACATTGAGCACAGAGCAGAGACTCTGCCTAACAAATAATAAAAGAGGATTATTATGAGTGTTTTACAATACACAGAGGTAAGTTCAATAGCTTCAGATAAGATTCACGTCCTTGGTAGAATGGGACGTCAGCGTCAGCCACTTCCTATCTTTTTCAACGGAGGAGGTGTTGAGGTAGTTGTTACTGGTTCTGAGTTTTGGATCGATGTTGAGACAGATTCAGATTTCCATGAGATGTGGATAGCTCTTGAGATAAACGGGGCCTTCATATCAAGACAGATGCTTCTTCCAGGAGAGCACAGCCTGTGTCTTTTCAGGAGCATGGATCCAACAGCAGCCAAGAGAGTTAGATTCTACAGAGAGCTTCAGGCCATGGGAGATGACGTTAAGGTTAAGCTCCTTGTAAAAGGCTTTAAGCATGATGGCGAGTTCCAGAGCGTTCCTAAATATGAGAGAAAGCTTGAGTTTATTGGAGACAGCATAACTTCCGGAGAAGGAAGCTACGGTGCA
>JAEEGI010009540.1_pt1 | contig 21236 bp, 14 predicted proteins | sample 8958751 | NCBI WGS metagenome assembly JAEEGI01 (sample SAMN16246545, study PRJNA631951) | gut metagenome | biome: gut microbiome; feature: rumen; material: KS-attached | host: Bos | place: Iran: Karaj | collected 2018-10 | reverse complement strand
ATTGAAAGCAGTTATTGAATTTGAAAAACGAGAACATAAGTTTTTACTGAAATTTAAAGACATTATTTATTTATTTTTTTTAATTTTTTATTGATTTTTTCACTTTAAATATTTATTATAAAAAATAAAAAAAATGAAATTAAACATTCAATTAATTTATTAAATAAAAAATAATTTTTTTAAATAATTTAAATAAAAAGTTTCATAATTTATTATAAATAATCTCTGATTTCATCAACTTCATAAATACTTCTAATTTCTTCAATTCTTTCAAAAATTTCTTTTTCTTTTTTTTCAGTGTTTTGGATTTTTTCTTCTATTTCTTTTTTCCAATCATTATCATCATCTGTAACTTTTTCAATAGCACTTTTTAAACTTTTTATTATATTATCTTCATGTTTTAAAAAAATCTTATTTACATCATCTTCAATTTTATCAAATTCTTTTATATCTTCTATTTTTCTTAATTCTTTATCTAATTTAGTTAATTCTTTAGTTTCATTTTTTAAATCTTTATAATATTTAGATATGTATTTTATTGAATTTATTGCTTTTGATATCATTAATTTTTTATCAATAAATTTATGATAATTATCATCTTCTTCTTTTTTCTTACTAAGATAATTTTGTAAATCTGTTTTAAATTGTTCCTTTTCCTTTTCTTCCATCATTAAACCAGGAATAACATCATCTAAAACTTCTATATTTTCTTTATCTTTAAAAATAATATTTCCATTAATGATTTTTTCTAAATTCTTTATGATTATTAAATAATTTTTTCTTTTCTCTTCTTTCTCTGGGCATTTACTATTATCATAGATTTTCTTTAAATTAATTTTACATCCAAACCAAAATTCATTTTTTTTCATTAATTTATCGTTAAAAAATACTTTCAAATCAGCGAAATCTGGACATTCATTAATATTAACTCTGATTTTACATTCATTATTTTGAAAAGGAATTAATGTATTATTATCATTAATTGGTTGAATATTATTATGATTCAATTCACATTTAATAGAATAATAATGATTAAAAGTTTTAAGAGCTTTTTTAGGAAAATAATCCTCCTTCATTTCAAAAAATCTTAAAATAGAAGCACCAACACTAGCACATTCATCAATAAGCATACATTTCGAAATTTTTAAATTATTTTGTTGTAATATATCTTGAATACAAGGAGTTAACATTAATTGACCTGCAAGTTCAACAAATTCAATTGTAATTCCTTTAATTTCAAAAATCTTAATTATTGTTTGTAAATATTTTCTAAAATCTTCTAAATAATCATTTATTAATTCTTCAAATTTATCTCTTGTTAAAACCATTATTAAATCTTTATCTAATTCTTGATCAAAAACATCTATTGATATATTTATTTCTGTATTTACTGTTAATTTTACTCTTGCTGTTTGAATTACTTCTAATAATTTATGTTTTGTTTTTGGATTTAATTTATAATCTTCTCCTAAATCATTTTGCTTTTTAAATTCATTAAAACAATATTCAACTAATCTTTCATCAAAATTTCTTCCTCCTAAATGCTTATCAAAATAAACATCTAATACTGAAAATTCTGTTTTAGAAAATTTAGAAATAAAAAAAGTAGTTTTTGAATGTCCAGCATCGATGAATAAAATATTTTTTTCTTTTTCACTTTCAGCAAATAAATCATCATATTTAGTATAACCATAATACATAGTAATAGCAGAAGTTTCATTAAATAGTTTTACATTTTTCATTCCTAAAGTTTCACAAATTAAATATAATTTTTGTCTTTGACAAGTATTATAATAATCAGGAACACTCAATGAAACATAATCATATTTAATATCATTTTTATTAAAAAAATAATCATTAATTAAATAAAGATAATCAGCAATTAAATCTTGACTTTTAACCTCATATTCACCATTAGGTCCTTGACTTTTAAATTTATAATTATTAATATCTTGATTAAGTAAAAAACCATAATTTAATTCTTTTTTATAAAAATCATTGTTTTGAAAATCAATTAATCTTCCTAAATTTCTATATGAATATTCTAAATTTTGTTTTAATGAAGTTAATGTATTATTACCAAATAATCTATGACTTTTAGTATAACATACTATTGAAGGAATTGATCTTGAAGAATTTTCATTAATTAAAAGAACATGTGAAACTAATTTTCCATTTTCTACTTTATAAAATGAATATAATGTTTTTGATGCCCCTATATTAATTCCAATACTTATTGGTATATAATCTTTCTTTTTACCTATGTTTATTTTGTTTGGGTCCTCATATTTAAAAAAGTTTAAGTATATTTCTATTTTTATATCTCCAGTTATTTTATCTACTTCAAAAGGAGTAATTAACTCTTTTTTTGATGAATATGAAAATGGCCAAAATTGTCCCATTTTTTTTTTGCTTTTTTTTATTTTTTTATGATTAAGATTCTTATATATTAATAGAGGGAAAAAAATAAAAAAGGCAATTTTTTATATTAATAATTAATTTTTTTTAATTAAGTCTTCATAAATTAAAATTAAACAAACATACATAAATTAATTAATTATGAATTAAATAATTCAACGCAAAAATTAAATAAATAACTTTTATCTAATTCTTTAAAATCAGCATTATAAATTCCTTTTCCTTGAATTATTGAATGAACATGACTATGAGAAATAATTAAAATATTATTTTCTTTTCTAAAAATTAACCATAAAACAAAAATTTGTAATCTTAATGGAAATAATTTCCCTTCATATTCATTTTCTATATTAATATCATGATTAAACCACCAATATTCTTTTGTCATAAAAGAAGAATCAATATTTAAATTATTTTCTTTTAAAAATTTTCTTAATTCAGATAATTTAACCCCTTTATTTTTATTACAATAAGAAACTAATTCTTTTACAAAATCAGTAATATAAAATTTTGTTTTTTTATTATCAAAATATTCTTTTATTAAATTAAAAGTTTGAATTGTTCTTGTTAAAGGAGAAATAAAAACAGAATCAAATTTAATATTTTTTTTTTTCATTTTATTCAAAGTTTCCATTGTTTGTTCTTTTCCATATTTAGTTAATTTTGAATCATAAACATCACTCTTTCTTATATCTCTATATTTTGCTTCTAAAACATTATGTTCTGCTTCTGCATGTCTTATAAAATATATTTTTTTATTTGATAATTTTGCTTTCATTAAATTTTCTATTTCTTCATATTTAAATTTTGATAATATTAATTTTATTAATTTCTTTGAAAAATCTTCTATATCTTCATTTCCTTCTTTTATTTTACTTTCAATTATTAATAATATTTCATTTGATTTTTCTTCATTATTACTATTTGATTCCATATAAACTATTTTAAGAAATAAAATAAAAATATGGAAAAAACAAATATAAAAATAAATTCAGAAGAATATAGTAAATTAAATTTAAAAATAATATTTAAATAGAAAAGAAAATAAATTTTAAAAATATTAAAACAATTCAAGCACATGATGATTGTATTTATTCAATATCAATTTTTCCTTCTGGAAATTTTGTTTCTGTTTCAGGAGATAAATCAATTAAAATTTGGGATATCAATTTTAATTTAATTCAAACAATAATAAATGCACATATTTTTTCAATTATATATGTAATTGTAAAAGATGAGAATAATTTTATTACAAGTTCATTTGATAATTGTATTAAAATTTGGAATAAAAAAGAAAATAAATTTCAATTAAATGGTTTAATTTTTAAAGCTCATAAAGATATAATAAATGATATAATGTTTTTACCAAATAATAATTTTATTTCTTGTTCAAGTGATAAAACTATTAAAATTTGGGAAGAAATAGAAAAAAATATTAAATATCAAAATAGCACAATATTAACTCATTCAAATTGGATTAAAACTATTTTATTTTTAGAAGATAAAAATATTTTAATATCTTCTGGAAGAGATGGAACTAAATTTTGGGATTTGAATAATTATAAATGTATAAAATATATTATGGATATTGAAACAACTAATTCAGGAACTTTATGTAGAATAAATGATGATCATATTTTTGTAGGTGGTTATTTTATTATTAAAATTATTTCTATATCTCAAAAAGAAATTATTAGAAAAATTAAAAATAAATTTTGGTGTAATAGAATTTGTCATATTAAAGAAAAGTCAATTATTATTATTGCAGGTTCTAATTATATTAAAATTTATGATTGCCAAAATTTAGAAGAAATGGAAAATTTTAATAATGTTCATGAAGATAATATTAATGGAATTAAATTATTGAAAAATAATCAAGTTATAACATATTCTTATGATAAAAATATTAAATTATGGTCAATCTAAAAAATTATTATTAACAAACTGAAAATATTTTAATAAAAAAACATTAAAAGATTATTTAATTAATATATTTTTATATATTTAATTTCAAAATTCAAAAATAAAATATTTTAAATAATATAAAAATTAAAAATTATATACTTAAAAACGATGAAAAAAAAAGCTTATTAATCTTTCTTAAAATTAATAAATATATTATCATTAAAATTAATATTAAATGTAGTAATTTAGCATATTTAAAAAGAAAATTAATAAAATTCCTTATTCACTTACTTACATCTATATTTTTTATAAATATTTTTTTTATTTTTTTAATGAAATATGATTTTATGTTTTTTTATTATTTTTTTTAAGTGAAAAAATGAATTGGTATTTTACTTTTTTTGTTCATTTATATTTTTTAAAAAATTTTAAATAAATTATTGTTAATAGTATTTAAATAATGTTTATGAACTTTATTTTCTCATACTTTTTATAATAAATAATTAGTGATAATATTAAATATTCAAATATATTAAAATGTAAAAATTAAGACTAAAAACTTAATTATAGTAATATCAAAGGATTAAATATTTTAAAATTTATTTTATTTAACATATAATTACAATATATAATAAATAACTCCTTTTTGAAACAAATTTAAAACTATTTTTAATTATTTTATTTAAAATACATTTTTTTAAAAAAATGAATTCCAAAAACACAAATAAATTAGAAACATTTTACTCTCCTTATGGTTATATAGAAGTATCAAAAGAAGAATATGAATCATCATTAAAAATTATAAAATTTACGAAAAAAAATTGTTTAACAGGTTCAATAAATGTAAAAATATATTATTAAATTTTTTTATAAATAATAGAAAGAACAACTTTCAAAAAAAATAACAGTAAACTTAAAAACATTTTATGGAAAAAGAAAAAAATATCCTCTAATAGTATCAATAGATGAGCAATTAATAGACATAATATATCATTTAATATCAGTTGAAATGAATCAAAATCCAGAAGAAATATTTAATATAAATTCTCAATATAGATTAATATCATCAATATCAACTTTAAGAGAATTAAATTTATATAAAACATTCGAAGAAGAAAATATAAAAGATAATGAAATATTATTAATATTAAAACCAGAAACAATTAAATTTTCTTTAAATTTAAAAACATCACATATTACTTTAGAAAATAAAAGAAAAGTAGCAACTAAATTAGATATTGATGATTTTGAATTTTGTTTAACTGAACCTGGAATTAAATATGGAAAAAGATATATTGAATTTATTTTAGAAAGTGAACCCTTTGAAAAAAATATAATGATTGGATTTAGTTTATTTAGAAATAATTTTAAATTTAATGAAAGTAAAGATTTTTTTGGTTTTTTATTATCAGAAAATCAAAAAGTATATAATTTAAATGGAAAAATGAAAACAGAAAAATTTGGAACTAATACTAAAATAGGAGATAAAATAGGAATGTTATTTGAATTAACTTTAAATGAAAGAAAAGTAAGTTATTATATAAATAAAAATTGTATTGGTATTGCTTTTGATAATTTACCAAATGAATTATTATTTCCTTGTGTTTGTTTAGGTTTTCCAGGAACTAAAATTAAAGTTGATAGTGAAGTTGATTTTCCACAATTAGATAATTAAATAATTTATTCTTAATTATTTATTAGTAATATTAAAAAAAACTAATTATATTTACTCTTATTTTCTTTTAAAAATAAATATTAATATATTAATATTTTTAATAAATATTACATTTACTTGTTGATTCATTTGGTTTTCCTAAAGATTTATCTCTTTTTGTTTTATGATCCATTATATCTTTAAATATTGTTTCTAATAATTCAATAAACTCTTTTCTTGGATTTAAACATATTTCTTCATAATTATATAATGTTAAACCAACTTTTTTAATTTGTTCATTTATAACATTTTTATTTAAACTTTTTATTTTATTATTATTGTCATAATATTTTCCAATTATGAAAGAATTAACTGTTTCTGGAGAACATTTTAATTTTATATATTGAGTAATATCATTTAATTTATCTAAACAATCTACTTGTTCTAAATCTAATATTATTAAATATCCATCAGCTAATTTACATATTTTATGTTCTTTTTCATAATTTTTTATAAATATTATTTTAATTTTAGTTGGATCATTTTCAGTTAAATTATAAGGAAAAATTAAAGTATTATTTCTTTTTTTTTCTATATCTTGAATACTTTTTGTTTTTAAAAAGTTTTCAAGAATTGATTCCGAAGAATCTTTTTCTTGAAAATTACCAAAAGCTAAAATTGTTAAACTTGACATTAATTATATATAAGTATTTAAATATATAATAAATTAAAAAAAAATAATTTAGTATAATTTAATCTTTAAGTAATTAATTAGGAATAATCAAATTTTTTTAAGTCGTAAATTTAAATTTTTAAAAAATATAATATTCTATTAAATTAAAAATAATGAATGAAAAAGAAGATGAAAAAATAATTTTTGAAAAATACGAAATAAAAGAACAAGTAGGAGAAGGAACATTTAGTAAAGTGATATTAGGAATAAATAAATTATAAAAAGAAAAAGTGGCAATAAAAATAATAGAAAAAAGAAAAATAAATATAATAGATGATATAGAAAGAATAAATAGAGAAATAAAAATATTAAAGAATTTTAACCATATAAACATAATAAAAATAATAGAAATATTAGAAAGTGAAAATTATCATTATTTCATAATGGAATTTTGTGAAAATGGAGAATTATTTAATCATATAGTAGAAATGGATAAATTAACAGATAAAGAATCAAGTTATTATTTTTATCAATTAATAAATGGATTAGAATATATTCATTCAAAAGGAATAGTTCATAGAGATTTAAAACCAGAAAATTTATTATTAAGTAAAGGAAATATATTAAAAATAATTGATTTTGGTTTATCTAATTTTTTCAATGGAAATGATTTATTAATTACTCCTTGTGGAAGCCCTTGTTATGCTTCTCCTGAAATGGTTTCTGGAAATAAATATAATGGATTTAAAATTGATATATGGAGTTCTGGTATTATTTTATTTGCTATGTTATGTGGATATTTACCTTTTGAAGATGATTCTAATGATGTTTTATTTCAAAAAATTTTAGAGTGTAAATTAGATTATCCTGATTTTTTATCTGAATATTCTATTGATTTAATGAATAAAATTTTAGTCACTGATCCTCAAAAAAGAATTGATATTATTAATATTAAGAAACATCCTTTTTATATTCAAGGTAAAAAAGTTTTTGAAAATATTCATTCCGAATTTTTTGAAAATGAAGATATAATAATTATTAATGATAATTCTTTAAATATAAGTAATAAAGATTATTATGATTCTGATAATAAGAAAAATGAAATTTATACTAAAATAAAAGAAAAACCGAATAAAAAGAAAAATAAAAAAAATAAAGAAATTTTAACTAAAACAGATAATGAAATTAATAATAATAAAAATATTATAAAATATCAGAATACAAATCCAAATAAATCTAAAATTGATAATTTAAAAGAATTAAAGGAATTTATAATTTCTTTTTCAAAAGGAAATTTAAATTTAAAAATGAATAGGAATTCTTTAAGATCAAATAATTTAGGACAAGGTAAAAAAAATAATAAAAGAAATAAAAATAATGATATTAAACAATCATATTCTGAAGATTATAAAAAAATATCATCAAATAAAAGAATAAATACAGAACAAGATTTTATGGATAATGAATTAAATAATATTTCAAATAAAAATAAAAAAGAATCTTTATCTTTATACCAATATAATTCAGGAAAAGGTAAAAATGGAAATCAAATGAATTTAAAATATTATATTAATAAAACTTATAGAACAAATTATGAAATGTTTCATTTTAACTCACAAAAAAAAAATAATAAAAGAAATAAAAATAATATCTCAAATAATATTTTAGATGGATTTAAGAATTCTAATTATTTAAAAACTGAAAATGCTATTGAAAAGAAATTTATTCAAAATAAAGTTTTAAAAAAACCTATAAAAAAAACAAAAGATTATAATAGAAACTCAATAAAACAAAATTCACTTAATTTTGAAGTAAAAAGAATAATACATTCAAATCACAAAAAAAATCATATTTCAATAACAAATAGAAAAATAAATGATTTATTAAAAAATAATTCTAGACCATCAATAAATATTTCAGAAATGAAATTAAAGAAAAATAATTTATTATCAAATGAGTTTTTAAATGATAATAAATCAGGTTTAAATAATAAAGATAATAAAAATCAAATAAAATCAGTTAAATACATGATTAATAAAAAAATAAATGAAAAAAATCTATATTCAATTATTAATACTTTAAGTAATAGAAATATGGAAATTAAAACTCCTCAGTCACATGTTAATTTATTGTCAAGAAATAAAAAAAAACCAAAATATATTAAAACTGAAGGATTTGATATTTATAGAAAAATTAATGATAAAAAAACTCATAATAATGAAATTATTTTAACTTCAAAAAAAATAAAAAGAACATATTCTAATAAATAATAATGATTTTTTAAAAATTATTTTTATGATTGATTAGTATTTTCATATTTTTTATTTTTTTATTAAATATATAAATATAATAATTTTAAATACAGATTATATTCAAAAAAATTATTATTTAAGTTTTTAACAAAGGGATCTTATTTTTTCTTTAAAAAGAAAAGAATTTTTATTAATGAATATAAATAAAAATTATATAATAAAAAGTATAATATAAAATAAAAATTAAAATTATAAAATTTAAAACAAATTCTAATTTATATTAATTAAAGCCCTTAAATAGTTTAAAATATAATTTATAATTTCAAAGGAACCAAAATGTAAAAATAAACAAAAGAGTTTTACAATAATTAATAAATCAAAAAATTTAATCATTATCACATTTGTATTATGTATTCACTTTATGAAAAATTAATAAATGAATTTTTTACTTGAAGTAAATAATATTATGAAAAAATATGATTTTTTATATTTTTTTATCTATTTTAATTAATAAAAAATATTTTCAATTAATCTTTATAATATTTAATATATATTCTAATGTTTATTTTATTTTAAATAATAAGAAAATTCAATCTATTTTTTCCATCAAAATACACAATCAGCATGTTTATATTTGTAAAAAATAATATATCTTTTTAAAAATGAATAAATTATTTTAAAAAAGATTCTTTTAATACAGAAAAAATTTTTCTAATATCACTTTCAATTTCAATTTCTTTTTCAACTGTTTTACAAATATTAATTAAATTATTTTTTGAAGAATCACTTTCATTTTCAAATTGAAAATATTCATCTTCATCTTCATTATTTATTAATTTTAAAGTAACAATTGTATTATTTCCTTTATCTTCATTTATTCACATAATTTAACTTTAATTTCACAATCATAAATAAATTTTTCCTCTGGAAAAAATAAAATAAGTCTAAATCAAAAATAAAAACAAAAAAATATTACCTTATATCGAATAAGAATAAAATTCATCTAAATAAAAAGAATCTTTATAATTTTTCTTTTATTTTTAATATAATTATTGAAAAAATCTTCAAGTTGTTTATTAGTTATTTTTTTTCTTCCAAGTTCCTGCTTTATTTCAAGCACTTCCAATTTTATTTAGATTTTCATCTACTTTTTGATTTGTTTGTTGTGGAGTAAATCCTTTGTGATCTGCTTTCTTATCACTTTCTCTTTTCCAATATGTATATGATGGCTTTTTCTATTTCTTCTTCTTTTTCTTGAGAATCTTCTTTATCCATTTTTAAAAATAATTTTAATTTTGATTTTATTATTTATTTTCTTATTTATTTTAAAAAAGAAAAAAAATAATGGGATTAAATTACAATAAATGTAAAATATGTGATATATAAAATTAAAAAGAATTTAATAATAGAGAAAATTTAAGAAATATCTTAACAATATATCAAAAATAGAATTCAATCAAACATTTTTATTCTAAAAATTATACTAATGAACTAACAATATTTAAGAATGTTATGTAAAAATTAGAAATATGTTATAATAACCTAAAGATTATGTTCTAAATATTGTCAAGGAAAGTTTTTCTATTCCCAGATTCATCTTTTATGATAGTTGAAGTGGAAAGACAAGATTAGTTAATTATATTGTTAATCTCAATATTTATTGAAAAATAACTTCAAAGAAAATAGATTTATTAATGGTAATGTTTATTATACTTAATGGATTAGGATTAGCTATTAGTTCTTAATTGAAATTCTATTCCAAAAAAATTTTTAATGACATAAGAATTTTTAGTGGGGGATAATTAGAATGAAGGAAATTTTAATAACTATTCTTTATTACAATATTTATAAAGATATTACATTTGTTGAAAACAGATATTTACAAAAATGAAGATATAAACATCAATTATTACAATAAGTTAATTCAAAAATGATAGATTGAATAAATCTTCAAAAGAGAAATGATAATTTTATTAGAAAAGTGGAAATATTAAATATTATTTTTGTTTTAAATATATAAAAAAATTTATTTTTAATCAAAATCCCATATTTTTCCAATTTTTTTATTATCTTTTTTTTATTATTTACTTTTATTTAATTTTCGAGAATTTCTTGTATTGAAGAAATAATATTTTCTAAATTTATAAAATTATTTATTCTTTCATTATAAACAGAATAATAAATATTTGAGTCACATTTTTTTTTAATATTTATTATTTGAGAAATGCAATTATTTAATGTATCAAAACTTTTTTCTTGTAAATTATTTTTATTTAAGTCATTTTGAATTTGCTTTAATTTTCCATTTATCATTTCATCTTTTTCTTGTTGAATAAAATTATTAGAAAATTGATAATCTCCATCATCAATTATTTGATTTCCATAATCTTCAATATTGTCATAAATATGATTATCTCTTTCTGAAAATTTATTATAAAAATTATCAAGTTTATCTTTTATAATATCCTTACTTTTTTTTTTATTATTTAATGAAGATTGATTTATACTTTGATTTATACTTTGATTTATACTTTGATTTATACTTTGATTTATACTTTGATATATACTTTGATTTATACTTGGATTTATACTTTGATTTATACTTTGATTTACTTTTAATTTTTCTTTCTTTTCATCATTCATATTATTATTATCACTAATCAAAATATTATCATTCAAATTTGAATTTTGATTCCTATTCTTATTATTATTATTATTATTGTCATTTGAAGGAATATAATTTTGTCCTAATTCTTCCTCTTCTTTAATAACACTCATATTTGGTGATATACTATTCTTTATTGTTCCTATACTACTTTTCTTAAGTTGATTTAATCCACCCCCAATGTTATAACTCTTACTTAAATTTTTTTTTTTTTCTTCTTTGTTATAAGAAGATTTTAGTGAGCTTTTTTTCATTGAATTTTGACTTATAGTAGATTTAGTTAATGAAATACTATTTTTCATATCAATGATCTGACTATTTACTAATTTCATTTTTTTTTCGTACTCTTCTTTTAAAACAGCAAGTGTTTTTTTTAGATTTTCTTCGTAGTCTTCTTCTTCAATATTTTTTTTTTCTTCGTTTTTTTGTTTGGGTTTTTTTTTTTTACTTTTAAATTTAGCAGGATTATCTTCAATAATTATTGGTTCATTATATTGATTTGAATCTTCTGGGTTTTGAGATTTTTGTCTATTTGAAATTAAATTATCTAAATTCTCTATTTTATTATTTAAAATATTATAAATTTTATTCATTTCATTTGAATTTATTAAATTTTCTAAATGATTTTTCAAATCATCAATTTTATCATCGAAAGTTTCTTCATATATATTTTCATTATTATCATAAATGTTAACTTCAATTAAATGTGCTCTTTTTAAATGACCATTTAATTTTGATTGATTTTCATATTTTATTCCACAAAATTGGCAAGAATAATCTATTTTATATTCTTCTTCAAAATCATCTTCACTATCAATTAAATTGTCATCATAATTATCATTTTTATTATTATTATTTTTTTTATTTATTTTTTTTGGTTGATTGTTCGAATTATAATATTCTCCATTATTTATAATATATTGATAAGTTTTTAACAATTCATTTTTTTCTTTATTACTTCTTTTAATATCTTCTAGTGTTTTATCATATTTTTCTTTTTTCTTTTTCATTATGTTAAAATCCTCCATTTTACTTTTTAACATTTCATTTTCTTCTTCTAATTTACTTTGAGTATAAGTTAAATATTCAGCACTAGTTTGTAACAAAGAAATTAATTGAGTAACATTTTCAACTGGAAGCTCTTTAGTATCATTAGGATTAAATTGAGAATGTAACATATTATCAACGTAAGGTTCTAATGATTGTAAATCATTAGTTCTTCTCATATATTTAGGATTTAATTTCATTAATTCATCCCAATTAAATTGTTGATTGCAAGGCTTAAAAATATCATCATTTATTTCATTTTCATATGATTCATCAAAACGATTATATTGTATATTTCCTTCCATATTCCTTCTTGAATCATATTCATCATAATATTGAGACATTTTTATAAATTAATTATTATAAAATTTCAAATTGAATTTATAAAAAAATTAAATATTGTTATTTATATATAATTCAAATTAAAAAGGTTCTTTTATTATTTAAATTATTTTATTTAAATAATTTATTCATCAGCTTCAGAATTCCACATAGACAGATTTTCTTGTAATAAATTAACTATAGACATAGCATCTTTAACTTCATCTTCTTCTTCATCAACACCATTTAAAGCTTCTTTAGATTTATCTAAAGTTTCTTGTGCTAATTTACAAGCTTGTTCTTTATCTCCAACAACTTCATAATAGAAAACAGACAAATTTAAAGCCAAACCTAATTTAATAGGATTTTTATAATCAATACTATTAGCAGCATCTAAAGCAGCATTATAAGCGCTTAATCCTAAATCAGAATATTTCTTTTTAGTGTCTCCATCAACATTTTCAGCAATATATCTATAATAATCACCTTTCATTTTATGATAAAAAACTTTAGCTTCATCAGTAGTTGCTTTTGGTAATAAAGAAGTATCAATTGTTTCACATATTTTATTACATAAATCTTCTAATTCTTTTTGAACTTTTTGTTTATATTCTCTAATATATTCTAAATAAGGAGATTCTGCTTTTTTTGCTTCTTTTGATTCATAAGCCAATAATGTTCTTATTGCTTGTCTATCTAATGAAATTGTATTTTTATATGCTATTGATAATAAGTTTCTCTCATCTGATGATAAATCTTCTGATTTTGATTTTACCATTTCTTCAAGAAATGCCATCATGTCTTCATAACGGGAACATTGTTCTGCTAACATTGCTAAGTATACTTGCTTTTCGTATTTGTCACTCATTTTTGATTTTTATAATCTTATTTTTTTATGAGGAAATTTATATCTTTACCTTTAAATTTTAATTTAAATTCAGTTATTCTGGAATATGTGTTTTAAATATTTTATTTTTTTTTAGGATTTTCTCAAAAGATTTTTTAAATTGATTTATTTTTTCATTTAAGATTAAAAAATTAAATTATTTATTTTATTTATTTATTTGTACATTTTATGTATAATAAAACAAAAAAGTGTACAATTCATAATAAAAAATTAATTCGAAAAAAATAATAATAAAAAATAAATAAGTAGAAAACTAAAATAAAATGACTTCTCTTAATTCAGAAATAAATTCAATAATTTCAAAATTAAATGATATATCAGAGAAAATGAAAGAAACATTTCATTTACCTCCATATCATTATATAGAATTATTTATTTACTTTAATAACTTCATAGAAGATGAATTATCAATATCAAAAGAAAGTTTTATTTCAGCAAATTCTTCTTTAGCTCAAATTGAAGATGAAGATGATGAAACTTTAGATTCTATAAGTAATCAAATTTATAATAAATTTACTTCATCAGATTCAGCTCCTATATTTTCATTATATGCTTTTTTAAAAACAATTTCAATTAATGATGATTTAAATGATGATATTTTATTTCAAATTTTAGATAAAGATGAAAAAGGTTATATTGATTATTCTGATGTTGAAGTATTAATTTCTAGTTTTTAAGACTTTACTAATGAAAGATATGATTGGAGTGATTTTGAACAAAGTTTTGAAGGAAAAAAAATGACTAAAAGAAATTTAAGTCAAGGAGAATTTGATAAAAATTTAATTAACTTATTTAATTCAGCTGAAAAAATTATTAATAAAAAAGTTGAAAAATCCTTTAATGCATCTAAAAATTTTATTAATAGTGATGATGAAAAAAGTAATAATAAATTTGATAAAAATTCATCTGATGATGAAAAAAGTAATGAAACAAATAATAATAGTAAAGTTATAAATGAAAAGAAAAAAAAGAATAATCAACGAGTTACTATTTATACAAATTTATCAAATAATTTTAATAATCAAAATATAAATTATGATACTATAGAAGATAATTTAAATAATATTTCAATTGAAGATATTATCTTTGATAAAAGAAAAGAAGATTTAATAAATCAAATAAAATTAACTTCATTTTTATATGATATATCTTTTAAAGAATTCATTTCAGAATTTTCAGAATATAAAGAACAAATATTTGATAAAATGAAATTCATAAATGTTATTCTTGATATTATAAAAAAGAAGACTTCAAATATATTTAAATCTTCAGTTCAAAAATTAGCTTTAAGTATGTTATTTCAAATCATTGATATTAACCACAATAATAAAGTTTCATATTATGAAATAATGGGAGCAATGTTATTTTTAACTAAAGGAAGTAATGAAGAAAGACTTTCTGAATTTTTTAATTATACAAAAAATCAATTAAATCAAATGATATGTGGGTTTTTATCATTATATTTAAATTCAGATATTATTAAAGATTATTCTATTTTAAGTGATATTTTCGTTAATGTTTTTGCTGGAGTTAGAATAAGAAATTCAACTGAATTATTTCAATGGATTTTTACAGAAAATAAAAATGAAGAAAATGAATATCAAGATAATAATTTTGATGATACTATTAATAATGAATCAACTGTATATAATTTAAATGAAAATAAAGCAGAAGCTTTAAAAGCTCTTAATGAAAGATATTTAAATGCTAAAAAAATATTTTCCAATGAATTAGAAAGTTTATCAATTATTGATGTTACTCATGAATTATTAAATAATTCTTTATTAGGTCAAATTAATAATTTTCAACTTTCTAATTTATTAGAAATTCTTTTAAATTGGAAATTAGGACAAGAAAAAACTAAAGAAAGAGCAAAAATGAAAAATGATATTATTTCCTTTATTGAAAAATATTTTGATTTTTCACAAAATGAATTAGTTGATATTACAAATCTTCATTCTTTGTTTCTTTTAATGTTTACTGGAACTACAATTGAAAAAATCAGAAGTATTTTTAATATATATGAAATTGATGAAAATAGTGTTTTTGAAACTGAAGATTTAGTTGATTATATTTCTAATTTATTTAAATTTTTATTAAAAGAAATGAATGTTGAATGTGGAATAACAAGTAAAAATTTAGCTGAACTTTTTGTTAAAAGTATTTCAAAAGGAAAAGATAAAATCTCTTTAATTGATTTAGTTCAAGGATTTGAATATATAGTTTTGGAGTAATTATTTTTTATGTAAATATTTAATTTTAACATTAAAAATAAATATATTCTTTTTTTTTATTGATTAAAGAAAACTGTATCATATTTTCAATTTAAATTCATATATATAAATAATATTTTAACTTAATTATGAAATAATTTAATATCCTCTAAGTCTACAAACTTCAAAACGTTTATTGTCTAAACTAAAAACCATAATATCAGCACCTTTAACCATAGTTAAAGAGAAATCCTAATCTTCAATTCCAATATCAGAGACGAAAACAAACCATTCACCTCCTAAATAACTTTTAATATAATTAGCAGCATAATTTGACAAAGGCGTTAATCCACTTATATAAGCTTGAGTACATGCATTTACTATTGATTGAAATTCTACTTGATTTATTCCAAAACCTACTAATATTTGATTGTATACTGGTTGCCTCATTAAAGTATTTGGATTTAACATCGAAGAAAATCCTGTTGAAAATCCACCTGATGTTAATCCTGGTTGAAATATTAAATTTTGGTTAAAGAACATTTATTTTTATTTTTTGTTCAAATTATTTAAATATTTTTATTATATTATTTATTGAAATGTCTAAATGTAAAAATGATTTATATTATTCAAATTTTAATAGGAATAAAAAGAATTTTCTTTGTTTTAATTTATCAGATGATTCTGAAAATAGTGATTTTAATGATTATGATAATATAAAATGTATATTTAAAAGTTTTTCTGTAAATAGATTTGTAATTCCAAAATCTCCTAATAAATATATTAATTATACTGATTATAAAATAAAATTAGAACAATCAAAAGATAAAATAAATAATGTAAATATTGATGATGAAAATTTCACAAAGAAAAAATTAAAAACATTTTCAAATGAAAATGGTAATTATACGAAATTATCTTATCCTAATTCAGAAAAAGGAAAAATAAAGAAAAAATTATTCAAATATTTAAAAATAAATGAAATAAAAAAAGAAGAAAAATTAAATAATATTAATTCTCAAAATATTAATCATAAAGAAGAAATAGTAGAAGATAGGATTAGACCATTTGACATTTCTTTAATCAATAATAAAAATAAAAAAATAAAAAATTTTGAAAACCAAAGTGAATTTTTTATTCAAATATTATCTTTAATAATAGAAATATTTATTTTCTTCTTTTCATCAATTAAATCAAGGATCAATATATTTTATAAATGAATTATTTACTATTCACTATCTTCTTTATATTTTAAAATATCATAAAATATTAATACAACAATTATTGTCAATTATTCTCTCCACCCATCCTTTAGTTTTATTGAATTATTTTAAATATTGAACTAATTAGAAATTATTGCAAATAAGTAATAATTTTTCATAACTTTCAATCTATTTATTAAAGGTTATTTTTTAAAAAGAATTTTTTTTCAAAATTTAGAATAAATATTGTAATTTTTATTATAATTCTTTGTCAAATAATTAGTTGAATTTTATAAGAAAGAAATGAAAAATTCTAAAATGAATTTTGAAAATAATATTAAATTGGGAATGAATATTGTTATATGAGGAATAATTAAATATCAAAAATGATAGATTATAAACTTATTTCCAGACTGGAAAATAATTTTCCAGATTTCATTAAATCTGATTTTTTTGTCTTGGTTTTACATTTCTCCTTATATATAAATATTTTTGATTCAGTTCATTATAATTAGAAGAAATTAAAAAACTAAAAAGATAAGATAATTGAATTAATTTTGTTAAATCAATATTTTATATTTTAGTAAATAATATTGAAGTTAATTCGAATATAATTAAATCAATTTTACTTTTTTTCTTTAATGATAAAATTATTTTTTATATTATTTTAAAAAAGATTATACTTTTAAAAAATAATATCTCAAGAAGAGTAATAAAATCTTTGAAATATATAAATAAAACTCTTTTTTAAGTAAATTACATTTTATCATAAAAATTTATTAAATATTGATATCAACCATAAAAAAAATTTAATAAAAATTTTTTAAAAACAAAAAATGGAAGAATCATTATCTCAGAAATTTAATAATTATGTCAGAAATTTATTGCAAATTCAAGATTTTTTTATTGACAATCTTTATCAGAATGATAATTATTTTTATGACATTTTAAATAAAATTAAAACATTAATAGTTTCAAAAATTGAAAAAAATAATGAAAACCAAAATTTATTTGAAGTTAAAAATAATATAGTTGTCTTAAGAAATATAAATCATTCAATTACAAATAAAATCTTAAGAATTATAAATAGATATAAAAATGAACAAAAACAAAATTTTTACATTAATCCTTTAATTAATATTTTAGAAATACAAATAACTAAAAATGATTTAGAACCTATTCTTCTATTTTCATTTTTATTTTTTTATATAAATAAATTTCTTTCAGTATCAAAAGTAAAAATACAAATAATAGATTTTAAAGATATAACCAATGAAATAATTATTCTACAATTTTTATTAAATTCAAAATTTTTAAAAGAAATTTGCTTTGAATATCAATTTTTAAATTTATTTCATTTTCTATATTTAAGAAATGATTTATTAAAAATTAAATTAATCAATCATAAATTTAAATTTTCAGAATTAGTATTATCTATTCAAAATAATAATAATTTAAGAAATTTGATTTTAAAAGATTGTATTTTAGAAAATGAAGAAGAAAAAATATTTCAATCTGCAATAAACACATTTTCTTTAAGTAATATAACAGAATTTAAATTTAAATCAATTTCAAAATATTATCCATCTAAAAATTATATAACTAAAAATCAAATGTTAGAATTTATTCGATTATCACATTTGAAAAATTTTTCCAAATTTTTAATTCATTCTTCAAATGAAAAGCTTGATGATAATCTTCCAAATTCATATAAATTTTTATGTAAAAATGTTAATTTAAATCCAAATAAGAATAAAATAGAAATAATTGTTGGATTAATACAATTTCATTGTTTTGATTTTTTAAATTTAAATTCATATTCAGATATAGAGATTGGTCCTATTGATTATCATACATTTCAAAATTTAATTAATTATACAAAAAAAAATCAAAAAATTAAAAATTTAATTTGTAGATTTTCAGGAAATGATAATTCTTTTGATATACAATTTTTTTCCTTTTTAAATGATAAAAATATAATTCTTAGAAATTTATTTTTGTTTAATTTGAAATTAAGGGATGATATCTTAGATAATTTATTGATTTTTCTTTCTCATAACTTTTCTATTGATTGGTTCATTATTAGTCCTTATCATTCAATTATATCGAATGAAAAAAAAAAATATAATTCCCAATTAAGTCCTCAATATTTTTTTTTTGATTTTGAAAATAATAAACATATATTCTTTATTTTCAAAAATCATCCTCATTTAAAAATTTTATATCAGAAAAAAAGAATAATGAATAGAATTATTAAATTCCTCTTTTCACAAACATTCAAGAAAATTTATATTGAAACAAATAACTTTGTTTTTTCCAATTGAATTAAGAAGATAGATTTTCTTGAAATGGAGAATTAAATAATAGATTAATAAATTATATTATTTACATTTTATTTAATATTATTTTTTTTTAATTTATAAATTTTTCATAAATATTAAAAAGACTTTAATTTTAAAAAATGTTGAAATAATATGTATAAATTATAACAAAAAAGATTTTAAATGATAAATATCCAATGTCCCAAATCAGAGGAGAGTTAATGTTCTGAAAGAGTAAAATAACAATGAGTGAATCATAGAAATAATATGATTTACCATTTAAAATAATTAGATTTTCTTTTCTATAAATAAATATTGTTTTATTTGTTTTATTAATTGTATAATTGTATTAATAATTATACAATAGAACTTTATTAAAAATAATCATTTGAAAATAATCGATGAGTTTTTAAATTAAAAACTACAATTAGATAAAATATTTATTTATTGTATTTATGACTTAAAAATATTATTGGTTTTTAATCATTATATTTTTCTTTTAAAAAAGAATATGTTTTTAAATTCAGGGTTTATATGTTTATTTTTGTTGATTTAATAATTTAGATTAAGATTTTAATAAATTTTGAAAATTTTCTTTCTTTTGATTCGGAAGTAAACATTTATTAATTAAATAATTAAATCTTATGATTTTAAAAATATATTTAATTAATTTCTCTTAAAAAAATAAATATGAATAAATAACAATTTAACACATAAAATAAATAGTAATTAATTAATAGAAAAAAAAACTTTAATTTACATTTGTTTACATTTCATCAATTACATTAATTTTGAATCCTAGATATTTTTTTCCAATAATTAAAAAGATATATAAATTTTTTTCTATAATAATTCATATGATGAAAAAAATAAATATTATAAATAATCCATCCAGATAATAATTCATCATTAATAACAATAGAAGAATCAAAAGTATGAACAGATTGTTGTTCTAATGTAACTCCACTTAAATTTCCATTCTTCAAAAATAAATCATCAAATAAAATAAATTTTTTATTGTTTCTTAAAGGAATATTATGTTCATTATTTAAATTTTCTAAATTTTCATAATTATCACTTTCTATTGTTTGTAACTTTTTATTATTTATTTTTTTATAAATTTCTTCTTCTTCTTCTTTTATTATATATGAATTATTATTTGAGATATTTTTTTCTTCTTCTTCATTTTTTTTGTTTTGTAAATTAAATGAATCTTGAGTGTCAAAGAAACTTATTTTTTTTTCTTGTTGAATTTGCTCAATTACATTTAAATTTATTGGGTTTATTTTTTTATTATTTAATTTTGTTTTCTTTTCATTTTCATTTATTGAATTTTGTTTATCATTTCTAGAATATATTTTTTCTATTAATAAAGGCTTTTGTGTTATTTCTTCATTTTCATTATCTTTTATTATTATATAATCTTCTGTTGTATCATTTAATGATTTATTATCTTCTTGTTTGTTTATTATTTTATCTTTTAAAATTTTTAGATTTTTCTTTTCGTTATTTATGATTCTTTTATTTTTTTGGATATTTATTTTTCTAAATTCACTTTGGTTTTCAAAATTTTTTATTTTTTTATTTTTATTATTGATTAAAGAAATGTCAAATGGTCTAATCCTATCTTCTACTATTTCTTCTTTATGAGTAATATT
>JAEEGI010009536.1_pt1 | contig 21238 bp, 19 predicted proteins | sample 8958751 | NCBI WGS metagenome assembly JAEEGI01 (sample SAMN16246545, study PRJNA631951) | gut metagenome | biome: gut microbiome; feature: rumen; material: KS-attached | host: Bos | place: Iran: Karaj | collected 2018-10 | reverse complement strand
ACATTGTCACGTTCTACAAGCAGACGATTCTGGGAACGCTTTGGTTCCTGATCCAGCCGGTGCTGACCACGATTATGTATATGTTCGTGTTCGGTGGCTTGGCGAAGATTTCAACGGACGGTGCTCCGCAGCCGTTGTTCTACCTGTCGGGCATTATGTTGTGGAACTATTTCAGCGATTCATTCAACGCTTCGTCGAATGTGTTTACCAACAATGCATCGGTATTCGGGAAGGTTTATTTCCCGCGGCTGGTGGTGCCGTTGGCCGGCCTGACCTCCAATCTGCTGAAGTTGCTGATTCAACTAGTGCTTTTCATCCTGGTCTATATCGGCTACCGGATTGCGGGCGTGCAGTTGCCGATTCGCCCTGCGTTGCTGTTGTTCCCGTTCCTTGTGCTGTTGCTGGCCTTCCACGCCCTCTCATGGGGCCTTATCATTTCGTCGGTCACCTCCAAGTATCGTGACCTGAAGTTCCTGGTCGCTTTCGGGCTCCAGCTCTTTATGTACGCCACGCCGATCATCTATCCGCTCAGCGCCGCGACGGGTCGCATTCGCACCGCTTTGGAACTCAATCCGCTGACGCCGATTTTCGAGGCCTTCAAGTACGGCTGCTTGGGCTGCGGCACCCTGTCGTGGGGCGGACTGCTCTATAGCACGGTGTTTATGCTGGTGATGTTGTTTATCTCGCTCATCGTGTTCAACCGCGTGGAGCGCAATTTTATGGATACAGTATAAAATGTCGGATATCGCCATTCAGTTTGAAAATGTCGGGAAACTATACCATCTGGGTTCGGTGGGTACGGGTACGCTGTCGCACGACCTGAACCGCTGGTGGCAGACGAAGATCCTGCGCAAGGAAGACCCGTATCTGCGCATCGGCGAAACAAACGACCGGGCGCACCGCGGCAACTCCGATTTCGTATGGGCCCTGCGAGACATTAACTTCGAGGTGAAGCAAGGTGAGGTAGTGGGTATCATCGGCAAGAATGGCGCCGGCAAGAGTACCTTGCTCAAACTCCTCTCGCGCGTTACTGCCCCGACAACCGGTGTCATCCGCGCCCGCGGCCGCATTGCCTCGCTGCTCGAAGTCGGCACCGGCTTCCACCAGGAAATGACCGGCCGCGAAAACATCTATATGAACGGCGCCATCATGGGCATGACCCGCGCCGAAATCTCGCGTAAACTCGACGCCATCGTCGATTTTGCCGGCGTCGAGCGCTACCTCGACACGCCTGTGAAGCGGTATTCTTCCGGCATGACTGTGCGTTTGGGTTTCGCAGTTGCAGCGTTCTTGGAACCGGAGATTCTCGTAGTCGATGAGGTTTTGGCTGTGGGAGATGCTGAATTCCAGAAAAAGGCGATAGGGAAGATGCAGGATGTTTCGAGGGGGGAGGGACGGACGGTTTTGTTTGTGAGCCATAATATGGCGGCGGTGAGGAGTTTGTGCCAGAGGGGGGTGGTGTTGGAGGATGGGGGGATGGTATTTGATGGGACGGCGGAGGAGGCGGTTGAGTATTATGTCAATGGGGTAACAATGATGGAGGGGGGAAAGATAGTGGATAGCATCATTTACAAAAAAGACTATCTAATCATTGACGACATACTCATAAATGGGTCTTCGGCAAATAGAACCACTTTGGTTCCCAAACAGGGTTTTCTGGATATTGTCATCCAAGGTAAAACTAGCGAAGAAATGACCTGTAATGTCCGGCTTATTATCAAAAAGCTAGACGGAACCCCCCTCGCCACATTAAATGAAGCTCTTTATTCTGGACGCCTGCTTGATATAGCTCCTGGATCATTTGAGATTCATAAACACGTCCGCCTTCCTAAATATATGGCCAATGGAGAATACTTGGTGGATTTGCTATTATACCAGCCTTCGGTTATGGATTATCTCAAAGTTCGAAATGGACTTTGCGTGCGAATAGAGGGTTTTTTTGATTCTTTTGCCCGCCCGCTTGATTTAAAAATTGACGGTTTTCTTGGGTTAGAATCGGAATAATACAATAATTGATGAAACTATCCATCATAACTGTCAATTTCAACAACCGAAATGGGTTGTTGAGGACAGCCCGGAGCATCGTCGGACAATCGTTCAGTGATTTTGAATGGCTTGTGATTGACGGGGGGTCTACTGATGGAAGTCAAGAGATAATAAGCCAATTTTCCGCTCACATCGGCTGGAGTGTAAGTGAGCCGGATGGGGGAATATATGACGCGATGAACAAAGGCTTGGCGAAGGCCTCCGGAGAATATGTACAATTCCTCAATTCCGGGGATTCCTTTATCGGCCGAGATGTGCTTGAGAAGGTTTTTTCCGATGAACACCTCGCAGACATATGTTATGGAGACCAATGGTGCGTCCTAGGGGATTCCATTATTGAAAAAAGGAGTTATCCACAGGCGATGGAACTAAGATTTTTATTCCGTGCTCCACTCGGTCATCAGGCGTCTTTTATACGGACAACGCTTGCAAAAGAGCATCCCTATCGTGTCAAGTACTCCATATCCGCCGATAGGGCCTTTTTCATTGAATTATATCTATCTGGGGCGTCTTTTTATTATTTAGGTTTCCCCATTGTGTATTTCGACACAGAGGGAATAGGCTCAAATCTAAACACTATAGAACAACGAAGGGTTCAATTCCAACATATCAAAAGAGAACTTCTTCCTGCTCCCGCCGTCAAAGACTTTGAAATACTGATGGCAGATGCTGATGAGTTTGATTTTGTAATGCGAGTGGCTCCACTACGCTGGGTTTATTCTTTTTTCAAATGGCTACAAAAGGTGAAGAGCTGTCGATGACCGAGCCGCTTATTTCCGTTATCGTGCCTGTCTTTAAAGTTGAACCGTGGTTGGAGAGATGTGTTGATAGTATCCGGAACCAAACCTATCGGAATCTTGAGATTATCCTTGTTGATGATGGTTCGCCTGACCGATGCGGTGAAATGTGCGACCTTTTTGCAAGAGAAGACAATCGCATTATTGTAGTCCACCGAGAAAACGGAGGACTCTCTGCCGCACGGAATACAGGCTTGGATGTCTGCCACGGTGAGTATATCGGTTTCGTGGATAGTGATGACTATATTCACCCCGAAATGTATCATCAGCTATATGATGACATTTGCACATTTAGAACCAAATTAGCCTTTTGTCAGCCGTTGATGTGTTATGAGACAGTTGCTGCATTTCCTTCGATAAAAGCCTCGGTGGTAAGTCTTTCAAGAAAAGAGATTATAGAAAAGTCGCTACGCGAAGTCATTTGGTTCTCTGCATGTACAAAACTCTATCACATTAGTTTATTTGAGAATCTCCGTTATCCCGAAGGAAAGACCAATGAAGACTATCCTACGACAATTCGTATTTTTGACCGATGCAATCATATTGCGGTAGATTATAATCAATTATACGCTTACTGCAAGCGTACAGGGAGCATTACAACATCTTCCTCCTCTCGTAACGCATATGATCAAATCGTTAGCGCAGAAGATGTGTTATTGTATATTAAGAAGGCTCACCCGACTCTAGAATATCTCGCTGTCCGAATTCTTTTGTCCGCTTGTCTAGGATTTCTATTAAGGAACAATGACGATTCTTCGGAAGAATACCTAGCAAAACGGAATTTGGCCTTTACGTTGATTCGCACATATTTTCCTAGCGAAAAGCACAAACGTTTTCTTAGACGCAGTCAAAGGACTCTCCTGGCTGCAGCAAGTGCTGGAGAACATTGTTTTGCGATAGCGACATGGTTTTACCGACGAATCCATTCGTAAGTATTGTTATTCCCGTCTTCAATATGGCTGACGGGATTAAACGTTGTCTTCGTTCTGTCGTAGATCAATTGGTCGACGATATTGAAGTTATTGTTGTGGACGATGGGTCTTCAGACAATACTAGTCAGGTTGTAAGCGAATTTGTCGCCAAGGATTCTAGAATTCGATATCTCTTCCAAAAGAATGCGGGTGCATCTTCCGCTCGAAATGCGGGCATTGAAGCAGCAAAAGGATTATATCTGCTGTTTATCGATGCTGATGATGAAATCGAAGATCATTATTTGCAGAATATCCTTGACAAAGCAAAAGAGTCTAGGGTAGATATACTTGTGTGGGGCATAAAACGATACTTTTCCGATGGTCACACTGAAGAATGGAAGCCTAATATAAAGGGGCTTTGTAATAGAAAAGAGTTTCTTAAGGCCTTTCCCGCCGAGCAGTATGGAAAGCATCGGGGCCTATATGGTTTCGTTTCTAACAAATTAGTCAAAATAGAACTGGTCAATCGTTTTCGGGTAAGATTCGACACGACCCTTAGCCTTATGGAAGATTACGATTTCTTTCTTGACTGCTATGCTCATAGCGATTCTTTTTTTTGCTTTGGAGAAACTGGCTATCGCTATCTTGCTAGAGAGAATACCGACAAGCCTAGAAATCGAAAAATGGTTTCTTATCCCCAGCTGATTGGTGTACATAATAAATGTGTCGAGATCCTAAAAACAGAAGGGGCTTGGACAACCGAGAACGAACAACAGTTATTCCTGGCCATCGGCGGCCTCTCTCTTTCCTTTTTTTTGGAATCAAGAACAAGCAGTTATTCTTTTGTTAAATCGCAATTGAAGTTCCTCTGGAACGAACCCTATTGCATTTCAGCAATAAGACAATCAGACACTCGCTGGAAGTTTCTGAAACGTCAGATTCTTGGAAGAAACGTATTTGGAATTTGGTTTTTTTTGCGGGCTTGGCGCACCTATTTATCCTTTAGGACGGGGGTGACGTCATGAGAATCGGCCTCTATGCTCATGGTGGTAGTGGCAACCATGGTTGTGAAGCTCTGGTGCGATCAACTATGAGTTTTCTCGGAGAACACGACTTTACGTTGTTTTCCGAGCGTCCCGAAGATGATATCCTCTATGGACTTGATTCTCTGACGACAATCATTCCTTCTCATAAAGATCTTCCTAAGGGGTTTGGGTATATCGCCTATGCATTTGAAATGAAAATGAAGAGAGATGACTCCGTCTATTGGCGATGGCGATATCGTGGTTTTGAACAGAAGATAGATGATTTGGATTTCGCCTTGGCTATCGGTGGCGACAACTACTGCTATAGCGGTTATATGGAGCGTTTCTCCGTTTTGAACCGAAAAATGGCCCATAAAAAGATACCAATCGTTTTATGGGGTTGTTCGGTTGACAAAGAACGCCTGACTTCCAGGACACTCGAAGATCTTAGGCTCTACAACCTCATCGTTGCGCGAGAAAGCATTACTTATAACACATTAAAGGAAGCCGGACTTGACCATGTTGCATTCATGCCAGACCCCGCATTCCTACTTGAAGCGAAAGATACTACGTTGCCCAAAGGTTTTAAACCCGGCAATATGGTTGGTCTGAATGTCAGCCCGCTCATCATCCGCCAGGAACCCGAACCCGGATGTGTTCTTCGCAACTGTAGGCAGCTGATCAACTATGTTCTTCAACAAACTGATATGGGAGTCATTTTGATCCCTCATGTCGTTTGGCCGGACAATGACGACAGACTCCCTCTTTCTGAGCTTTATGAAGAATATGCTTCGAGTGGACGCGTATTGATAATTAACGATAATGATGCACCCACAATTAAAGGAATAATTCGCCAATGTCGGTTCTTGCTAGCCGCTCGTACACATGCTTCAATTGCCGGTTATTCAACGGGTGTTCCAACTGTGGTAATGGGTTACTCAGTCAAGTCTCAAGGCATTGCTAAAGATTTATTCGGTACAGCCGATCGTTATGTTTTACCCATTAGTCAGATGACGGATGGGGACGAGTTGACGAATGCTTTCAAGTGGCTTGTTGCGCATGAGGATACAATTCGGACGCTTTACGGCTCTAGGATGAAAGACTATCTGTCTGGCTTTAACCTCTCGATTTTGGATGGGGTTTTATAAAGGGAAAGTCAGTATCATCATCGGCCTTTTCAATGTATCAAAATACCTTGAAGAAAAGAGGCTCTCGTGCATTCTTCACCAGAGTTGGAGCAATCTTGAAATTCTGCTGATAAATGATGGATCGACGGATAACACCTCCGATCTTTGTCGAGAATTGGCAAAAGATGACGCCCGAATTCGACTGATTAACAAGCCCAATGGTGGTCTCGGTAGTGCTCGGAATGCTGGATTGGATGCTGCTACCGGAGAGTTTGTCTGGTTTTATGACGTGGATGACGATGTTGAGTTGGATTTGATTGAGAAGAACGTACGATGGATGCAGGATTATCAAGTGGATATGACAGTCTTTGGAATGTATTACTCTTATCCAGATTCTGGCCGTACTGAAACATCTCACTTCAAAGACCATTTGTTTACAAGCAACGATGAGCTAAAAGCGAGTTTTGTTGATGATTTATTCCTGGTCCCTAATGGAAATGGTTTCGTTATTAACAAATTCTATCGACGGGATTTCATCCAATGCGCTCGCGCCCGCTTCGGTTGGCAGCGTATTCAACAGGACGAGCTCTTCAATCTGCAGTTGTATCCCAATGTCAATAGATTGTATGTATCATCCGAACCGCTATATCATTATTTCATATATAGTAATGGAAATAACCGCTCCCGTTTTATTCCGGATAGAATCTTAATTTACGAATCCATTTTTGATGGCATCAACCATTTTCAAGAAGACTGGAACTTAAAGGACAAAAGGGTGCAAGAAGATGCCTACAAACGGTTTTATCAGGGTATTGACCAGTGTATCTTGTTCAATTCGTTTCACCCGGCGGCTCCCTCTTCACGGAAATGGAAAAGGGGTGAAATCATTGGGATTTTGTCCCGACCGATGGTACGAAGATGCCTCGAGCATTTCACGAAGCACAATAAGTTCAACATTGAAGGGAAATTGTTCCTCCATGCATATAACGCTCGAAGCTATTCGCAAATTCGTTTCCTGCGCGCAGTATTCATGGCATTAAGAAGAATTAAACATACTTTATTGTTTTGAAGAACCTCCTTTTTGCCATCCATTACCTTGAACTCGGCGGCGCCGAGCGGAGTCTAATCGGACTGCTGGAGGCACTCGATTATAGCCGTGTAGACGTGGACTTGTTCGTGTATAATCACCGAGGCGAGTTGATGAGAATGATTCCCCCACAAGTTCATTTACTTCCAGAGATACCTGAATATGCTCAGATTGAACGCCCGCTGAAAGAGGTATTGCGAGACGGTTATTGGCGGATTGTGTTGGCACGACTAAAGGCCAAGTGGCAGTTTTATCGATACGTAAATCGAAATCATCCGAAAGATGGAAGTGCTATCTTTTCATTCATAATGAAAAGTGTTGTGCCATTACTTCCGTCCATTTCGCCTAAAACGGAGTACGATCTGGCCGTCAGTTTCCTGACCCCGCATGATATTGTGCTGGAGAAGGTCACGGCTAAGAAAAAAGCTGCTTGGATTCATACCGATTATTCCCAGATTGATGTCAATCAATCTTTGGAACTCCCGGTTTGGGCTTCTTTCGATAAGATAGTTTCAATTTCCTCTGATGTGACGAGAGCTTTTCTTAAGGTGTTTCCATCGTTGGAGCATAAGATTGTGGAGATTCCAAATGTATTGTCTCCGAAGTTGGTTCGAGAACGGGCGGAGAACATATCCTCCGAGGAGATAGCGAAGGAAATGAGGAGAGAAAAAGGGGTAATCAATCTTCTTTCCGTTGGGCGTTTTTCGGCGGCCAAAAACTACGACAATGTGCCGGACATCTGTAGGAGAATTTTGAAAAAAGGGCTTACCGTGCGATGGTACATTATCGGCTATGGGGGTGATGAGGCTTTGATTAGACGGAATATTCAGGAAGCCGGAATGGAAGACCATGTTATTTTACTCGGTAAAAAGGAGAATCCATATCCATATATGAAAGCTTGCGACATTTATGTCCAGCCATCTCGCTATGAAGGCAATGCCGTTACTGTCCGCGAAGCGCAAATTTTGGGGAAACCGGTCGTTGTTACCGATTTTCCTACGGCTCAAAGTCAGGTCATGGACGGGCAGGACGGAGTCATCGTTCTGATGGACAATGAGGGTTGTGCGAAGGGGGTTGCGGCATTGATTTCAGATCGTGAAAAACAAGATCGCTTATCAATTTACTGTCTTTCCCACGACTTTGGGAACGAGACCGAAGCGATGAAATTATTTTCTATTCTTTGATTCCCAAGATCATTCATTATTGCTGGTTCGGACGGAAACCGCTGACTCCGTTGGCGCAAAGGTGCATTGCGAGCTGGCGAATGTTTCTCCCGGAGTATGAAATCAAGGAGTGGAATGAAGACAACTTTGATGTCAACATTCTACCATATACTGCTGACGCATATGCCGCCGGAAAGTTTGCCTTTGTTAGCGACTATGCTCGGTTTTGGGCGTTATACAAATATGGGGGGATATATTTCGATACTGATGTCGAGGTAATCCGGCCAATGGACGATGTGCTGACAAGAGGTCCATTTATGGGATTTGAGATTGAAAACAAGGAGCGTCTCGCCGTTGCACCGGGACTTGGACTTGCCGCTGAACCTGGAATGCGGCTTTATCAAGAGATACTTTCTCGCTACGAAACAATGTCTTTCTCTCGGGAAGATGGCTTGCTAAATCCATACACGATGATTCCGATGGTCACAGAGTTGCTTGTTGCCGCTGGTCTAAAAGGCGATGGAACAATAGAGCATATTGCCGGGATTGATATATATCCTCCTGAATGGTTCAATCCTTTCGATGATTTGACGGGTAGACTTCGCAAAACGGAAAATACCCGCTCAATCCATTGGTTCGCTAAGTCATGGATGGAGCCCGAGGCAGACTGGGTAGTTTTTGTCAAGCGGATTCTGCGGAGAATAATCTGGAAGAAGAGATGAATCCTTCTTATTATCAAGAATTCTTTACTGGAACAATGGCAGCAATTGCTATCATCGTCGGGGGTATTCGTGTTTCTTCGCCGGACAATCGTCATCAACTCGAAGGCAGTTCTATTGTTTTTCCTTTGCTGCTTTGTGTAGTACTTACCTTCTGGATTGGTCTTCGTCCCGTTAGCAGCGCTTTTGGCGATACAGTCAATTATGCATTAGAGTATTCAAAAATTAATCCCCGTCATATTTCTATGGACTGGAGCGGGGAATGGATTTGGCAATGGTTGATGAATGGATGCAAGGTAGCAGGGTTCAACATACACGTGTTTTTCTTAATTGTGGCGATTGGCTATGTCTTTTCTGCCTTTTGGGCGGTAAAACGTCTGATGCCTTCCGATCCGATGCTTGGGATGTTATTTGTCTTGACATCGTTGATGTTCTTTACATTTGCTACCAACGGCCTTCGGAACGGACTTGCCTGCCATTTGGTGTTGTTGGCTTTCAGCTTTCTGATGGACGACAAGTGGATTCCCGGCTCTTTGTTTGTCTTGCTCGCGGTGGGATTCCATCGGAGTGTAATGCTCCCAATCATTGCAATTCTTGTGGGCATTTTCTTAATAAAAGATGTGCGTTATGCCATCGCTTTTTGGATTACTTCTATTTTTTTGTCTTTGGCTTTTGGCGATGCCGCGGCTAGCTTTTTTGCTTCGTTAGGGTTTGACGACCGGATGACGCAATATACTCAGACTATTAATGATCTTTCGGAGTTCTCGCGAGAAGGGTTTCGTTGGGATTTCTTACTGTATAGTGCTATGCCTATCGTGATGGCGTGGTATGTATGTATTCGTAAGGGTGTCACCGACAATTGGTATAATGTTTTATGCGTTGCTTACTGCTTATGCAATGCATTTTGGATATTGGTCATCCGATCTGCGTTCAGCAACCGTTTTGCCTACCTGTCGTGGTTTATGTATCCCCTCATTATCTCCTATCCGCTTGTGAATCTCCCGGTCCGAGAAGACCAAGACCAGTTCTCAGGATGGGTGTTGATAGCTTATGCTGCTTTCTCTGTTTTTATGTGGTTCGTGTTTTGGTAAAAGAAATGAAGACTCTGACCGTTTTCACTCCGACTTATAATCGCGCCCATACGTTGCCTCGGCTTTATCAAAGTCTATGCGCCCAAACTTCCAATGATTTCGAATGGTTGGTCATTGACGATGGCTCTACCGATGGGACAAATGCCCTTGTAGCGCAGTGGAAAAAGGAGAACGTCATACCTGTTCACTATATCTACAAAGAAAATGGAGGCCTTTATACGGGGTATAATGTTGCATATCTTACAATAAATACAGAACTCAATGTTTGTATCGACAGCGATGATGCGATGCCGGCTGATGCGGTGGAGAAGATTGTTCGCACGTGGAACGAAAAGGGGTCGGATCGCTATGCTGGCATTACAGGTCTTGATTGTGATATGTATACTAAAGAACCCATTGGTGGTCTTTTCCCCGAAGAAATGTCAGAGTGCTTTTTTCCCGAGTTGTATGCTAAAAGAATCCACCGCGCCGATTCCAAACAAGTGATGCGTACTGACCTCATGCGGGAAGTCGCTCCGCAGGAGGGCTTCCCTGGGGAGAAGAATTTCAACCCTGTATATATGTTGTTGCAGGTCACAGACAAATATCCCGTACTCTTGTCAAATGAATGCTTCTGCCTTGTAGAATATCAAAAGGTTGATAGCATGTCCCGCAATATTTGGAAGCAGTACTTAGACAGTCCTCGCAGCTTCGCTAAGATGCGTCGTCTGGAAATGAATCTCAAACACACCTCACTTTTTAGCCGTATTCGCTGCACATTGCATTTTGTTGTGGAATCTTTTATTGCTCAATGGAAGAAGATTTGATTTCGGTCATCGTTCCGGTATATAATGTTGAGGAATACCTTCCTAAATGTCTAGAGTGTATCTCCAACCAGACATACCGGAATCTCGAGATCATTTTGGTAGATGACGGCTCAACTGACTCTTCGGGCAGGCTATGTGATGAATTTGCGGCAAGGGACACAAGGGCAAGGGTAATCCATCAGGATAATAAAGGCTTGTGGGTTGCCCGCAACACCGGTCAGGATGCAGCTCGTGGTGATTATCTATGGTTTCCTGACGGGGATGATTATTTTCATCATAGTTTGCTCGAATTGATGCACAGGGCAATTAATTATAAAGGTAACGCTTATCCTCTTTCCATATGTCATGCGAAACAAACAGATAACTCAAACGAAAAAACAGATTCTGAGATTAGAGCTCCGCATTATTCTATAATGTCAAAAGAGGATCTTTATTTGAAACTTTATATGTCTTTTGAAGTAGGCTGGCCCAATCAATGGAACAAACTTTATCGCAAGGTATGTTTGAACGACCTTCATTCAAGAAATTTTGTGAGAGGCCAGGACCGGGATTTCCAAGCAAGGTTTTTCAGTACAATTGAAAATGCTGTTTTAATAGATACTGTATTGTATTATTGGAGACAACATAGTACTTCCCTTACTTCAAACCAGAACACTTCATATTATTGGTGTGAGTGCGGAGTAAGATCCACTTTCAATAATTACATTAACTTAGATAAAAGCCAGCGGCGTTATCGACATTATTATCTTTATTTTCTCTATCGGAGGATGGCTTTCTGGAAAGCATACGCTTACGGTACGGAGAAGCGAAGAGCAGTCTTTAAAGAAGTAGCATTTTATGCAAAAAAAACCTTAATGGATTATCTTACTTGCGGACACGAACCATTTGGGAGGAAGTTGTTGATACTTTTGGGGCTGTGTTATCCTCGGATTGTAATCTTCCTGATAAATAAAAGAAGCATCTCTTTATGAATCTTCTCGTTTCTACAAATAAAAAGTATCTTGACAAAACGGAGACGATGATTTTTTCATTATCCTCTCATGTGTCGGAATCTATTTCAGTCTGGTGCCTTTTTGGTGGACTTCCACAAAAGCAACAAGACGCTTTCTCCAGGTATTTGCTGACACTGGAAAATGTTGCCAAAGTTGAGTTTGTAGATATGAGTTGGCTTGATTTGGAAAAGAACATTTTGCCATTCAATACCTCCTACCTTTCTATTGAATGTTATTACCGTCTTTTCTCTCAATTTTTCCTTCCCGGCACCTTGGACAGGATACTATGGTTGGATTCCGACATTATCGTAAAAGGATGCCTCTCAGATTTTTACTGGTCCGATTTCAAAGGGGCAGCCCTTATCGCTTTTTCAAATATGGATGAAGAAAGTGATAATGACAGACATCTTCGGCGACTCGGACTATCTTTGGCAAAACCCTACTTCAATTCAGGTGTTTTGCTTTTAAACTTGGAATACTTGCGGAATAACACCACAAAGGCCTCTGTTTTGAATTTCTGCAGGGATAATGCTTCACGACTAAGATTTGAAGATCAGGACGTGTTAAACCTTTTATATCACAATAGCGCTTTGATCTTGAACGATCAACGTTTTAATTGTATGGTAAACGCACCGCAGGATTACTCTTCTCCGGACATTGTGGAGAAGGCGGTCATCCTCCATTATGCCGGTCGACAGAAGCCCTGGCGGATTCAATGGCAGAATGATTATTCCCATTTTTGGTGGGATGTGAGACGGGAAGAGGGCTTGTGTCTTAGGGATGGATTTGCAATTGCCTTTGGGTGGGTTTGGAAGAAATGTAATGGCGCCCTTTGGAAACAACTTTTGTTAAAGCCGTATCTTTGGATTGTCGACCGCAAGTGGTGTAGAGTTAGTAGAGGATGATTGCTCCTCTGTGTTATGGGAAAGGGATTGTTTTAACCAGACCACGTTTTTTTAACATTTTTATGAAACATGGTTCTTCCCGTTTTCCGTTCAGGAATCGAAGAAAGAACGCCCACATCTTTGGATGTCGGATGCACAGTATCTTTACCAATTTAACTATGGTTGGTGTCTCGGGATTCTTTTTGTATTCTTTTATTGTAGCGGAGAGAATCCTTTCGCACTCCTTGCGGGTTGATTCATAGTCTGCCGTATCCAAAGTGATCTGTCTCCATTTTGCCATTTGCCTATACATAAAATCCAGCAACAAGCCCCGGTATTCATTGCTTCCCGGAAGACTTTCCAAAATAGAACGACAAATCTCAGTATCATTCTTGCAGTATAACAAATCTGCGTTATGAACTTGTGAAACTTGCCCCTCGTGTTTCATCCAGTAGTACATTGCCGCCCTCGTACCTATGGCTTTCCCGTTTTTCAGAATAAAGCGGAGAACGAAGTCAAAGTCTTGAGCTCTCGGGAACGGCCTATTTTGAATATCTCCCAGACTGGTTTTTCGAAATAGCTTATTCCACATCTGGGGCTGAGGGTAGTCGTTAGATGACAAGAGAGCCTTCAATATACATTCCTGTGAATACTCAGTCCATTCTCCCTCTATTGGAGCTACGACATTCTCATCAGGACGAGACGTTGCCAAACATCCCACAATCGCAACATCATACCCTTTTCCGCTGGTTATCGCCTGGTGCATCTGACGAATCATATCATAATGGAAATAGTCATCTCCATCCGGAAAATAAAGGAAGGATCCTTCAGCTGCGTTCTGCCCTGCATTCCGTGCGAACCATTGCCCTCTGTTGTCCTGATGGATTACTCGGCTTCGGTTGTCTTTCAGGGAATAATCATCACAGATTTTACCGGAACGGTCGGTTGAGCCATCATCTACCAAAATGATTTCAAGATTCTTATACGTTTGATTATACACCGAGTCCAGACAACGGGGAAGATAATCTTCAATGTTATACACCGGAACAATGACACTTATAAGATCGTCCATATTTTCTTTTTTGAGTAAAAATACTAATAAAAATAAGGACTCCCAATAATAATGTCTTCGTTAATCAGTATCATAGTGCCTGTATTTAATGGAGAGGATTATTTGTGTCAATGTTTGGAAAGTATTGCGGTTCAGACATATACGCATTTTGAGTGCATTCTGGTCGATGATGGCTCAACCGACCGTTCTGTGGAAATCTGTAAGTTCTTTTGCGAAAAAGACGATAGGTTTCGTCTTATTCATCAGAATAACGAGGGCGCTTCATCCGCCCGCAATGCTGGACTAGATGAGGCAAGAGGAGATTACATTCTTTTTGTAGATAGTGATGACTTTCTTTTCCCGGAAGCCCTGCAGCAGTCCTGGCAGAAATTGGTATCAGGTCCTTTTGATTGGGTTATGTTCGATTATATAAGGATAGACTCGTCCGATGAAATACCTTCCCCCCCCAACAACAAAGACGCATCCTTCAAGAGGCTTGATCGCGAAACAGCGTTACGCGGGCTTCTGGACAGCCGGAATCCCTCCTATGCTGTTGTGTGGAATAAACTCTATACGAGACGAATAATTGGAAATACCCGGTTCAAACCAGTCCGCTATGCAGAAGATTTTCTCTTTAACTATGAGATTATCAGTCAGACCCAGAGGTATATCCGAACAGATCAATATTATTATTGTTGGAGAATAAGAATGGGGAGTTTGACTGCGGTTAATAATCCTGCTCGGTTTCTATCTCAATTGGAATCAATGATGATATTAGAGGATATTTCCAGGGGTGATGATCCAGCGATGCGAGCTTTATGCCTGAATAAAATATTTAAGCAACTCATAATAGCTCGCTTCCATTTGAGGGGGACCTCTTCATATCTTGATTTCATCTCCATTGCAGAAAGAATAAGAGACAACTCTTTTAAAGAGTATTTGTTACATAGCGGCATATCCCTTTTTGATAAGGTCCGTGTCGTTATGCTTTGGCTTTGCCCACATATATCGAACGCCATAATTAAAGCAAGAGGAAACTGATGAATCGGGATATAATAATATTACGACTGCGAGGTATCCTGAATCCGCTTGTCCATGAATTTGGCCATATTGGTCATTTTGGCGACCATTCTTCCGTCAATGGTCCCGACATATCATGGTTTGAGATGTTTTGTCGCTCGTCTTGGGGAATTATCGCTTATACTTGGGCAACATCGGATAACACTTATCTGGAAAAGTTCAGAGAGACATTGTTAAAGGCAATTGCCGATAAACGATATGCGGAATTCAAAGATTATGACCAGAAGGCGGTGGAGCTTGTTCCTGTAGCAGTTTTATTGCTCATGTTCAGAAAAGAAACATGGGACGTGTTTTCGGATCAACAAAGGCGAACCCTAATCATGTATTTTGAGAATGTTAACAATATACGGCTATATGCCAACAACTGGGTTTTTTTTAGATTGATGGTCTGCAGTGTCCTTCAGAAGCTAACAGGGAAGGACTATGGAGTTACCATTGCGAAAGACTGGAGGTTTATCGACAAGTGCTATCAGGGGGAAGGGTGGTTTAGGGATGGCCTGAAAGGCCCCGAGGATTATTATAATGCCTGGGGCTTCCATTTTTATTCGTTATTGTATTACTTCTTGTTTGATGATACTAAGAGGAAGGAAGCTATTAAGGAAAGGTCACTGCTGTTCGCCCGTCAATACCAACTTTTTTTTGATGAAAAAGGAAGAAGCATAGCTTTCGGCCGTAGCCTTACATATCGCTACGCCTCCCTGTCCTTCTGGTCGATGATGCTTGTCAACAATTTATTGGACGAAGAAGAAGCAAAGTGGGCGGAGGTAATAATAAGCAACAACTTTGAATGGTGGAATAATCAGCAAGTGTATGACAAGGATGGTTTCCAGAGTTTAGGGTATGCGTATTCCAACCGATTTATCTTGGAAGGATACAGTTCTTCAGGCTCGGTTTACTGGTCGCTCAAGGCCTTCATGCTATTGTTGACAGGAAAAGAATCGGCGATTTGGAAGGAAAAGGGACTTGCCTCAAGAGAAGTGGAGCACGGAAATTACAGGTTGGTAAATGGCAAGATGGTCATATCATCGACACCATCCGGCAATGTCGCATATATTAATCTTGTTAATCGTCGAGGAATGAAACTGAGGTTTGCAAATTATTTGCACTTCGCTTACCATTCCGCTACAGGATTCAATGTTGATAATGGCATTCCTGATTTCGGGGAAATACCTGATGATTCATCGCTCGTTTTTGCAATAAATGGACAAATAGAGAGAAAAACGGATAATCTCATTTGTTTGAAGAGAAAGGATTATATCCAGAAGTTTATTTGGCGTTCAGGAGAGTCCGTTATAGTGTTTTCTACAATTGTCCCTTTAGGAGAATGCCATGCAAGAATCAACGTCATTCATTCAAGGGTTAATTGTACGTGTTATGAAACAGGATTTGCCGTCAATTCTGCTGTGAGGGGAGAGATTATTAATTCTGAAATGTCCTGTGTTATCAATGATTTATATAATAGCGCAGTTTTGCGAATACTAGGCGATGGGATTCCCGTTATTATCCATAACGGGAATAAATGCAATCTGTATAACGAAATAACGGTTATGCCGTCTATAAAATCATCGATAAAAAAGGGGAATACGATTATGATTACTCTGGTGGGTCTTACAAATAGTAAAGCCGACGAGGAGAATCCGTTTAAGAATGTCAAGTTAAAATTGAATAATAATCGCATTGAAATCCGTCAAAAAAATGACAAATATGTCGTTGATTTGGAAAACGGTTTTTTACTGGCGGCAAAAGCTTTGATTCTGGAAATGGTAGTGAAATCAGAAGCCCTAATCTCAAAGATGATTTATCGATTAAAAGTCGTGTTGTATCGTAGTATCCACAATTAGTGAAGTTTATGAGCATGAGTGTACAATTATGATAATTGTTTACTGTTTAGACTCTATTAATGGAATCGGAGGTATCCAGCGTGTAACTGTTATCAAGGCGAATGCGTTAGCGGAAATACCGGGCAATGAGGTGTGGGTCATTGTTGCCGACAGTTCAGGGAGACGGATGTTTGAATTGTCGCCTACCGTACATCTCATCGATTTGTCAGTCAATTATTATGAAGATGACTGGAAATCTAAATGGTATGTTTTGAAAGGGGTTTTCGTCAAGCGGCAAACGCACAAAAAGAGACTGGCTGCGTGGTTGAATCGGATTCGTCCGGATATAGTGGTCTCTATTGGACAATCAGAGAAATTTTTTCTGCCCCGGATCAAAGGAAATTGGGCGACTATTAGAGAATTCCATTTCGTCAGGGGCTATAGGCGAAAAACAGCCAAGAGTTGGTTCGAAAAAACCAGTGCGTTGGTGGGAGATATGCTCGATCTTATTACTCTTCGAAATTATGACAGAATTGTATTGTTGACACAGGAAGATAGGGTGCGTAATTGGGGGAAGATGGCACGCATTTCGGTGATCCCTAATCCGTCGACAATTTGTTTAACTTATAGAGCGTTACTGGAAGAAAAGCGTGTCATCGCTGTCGGGCGATTGAGTTATCAGAAGAATTATGCTTCGATGATTCGGGCTTTCTCCCTTGTCGCTAAACGTTTTCCAGAGTGGCGGCTTGATGTTTATGGGGACGGGGACGAAAAAGAATCTTTGACGCGATTGATTACTAAACTCTCACTCAATGGGAATGTCAACCTTTTGGGTATATCGCGAAATGTCTGTGAAGAAATGTTACTATCGTCCGTGTTTGTTTTATCTTCTCGATTCGAGGGTATGTCATTGGTGCTGATAGAGGCAATGACTTGTGGTGTTCCCGTCGTCTCCTACGCATGTCCTTGCGGCCCCCAAGACATTATCAGCGATGGCGTTGATGGCTATTTAGTACCGGTAGGTGATGAGAAACTTTTGGCGGAAAGGATATGTCGTTTAATAGAAGACGCAGAACTGCGTAAACGGATGGGCGCTGCTGCTTTTGAACGGTCGAAAGAGTTTTCGATAGAAAAGATTATCCCGATGTGGATGGATTTGTTTGAAGAGTTGGTGCGCCCGAAAAAGCAAAGATGAGTTTGTCTTATTCCATCGCCATTCGGACCCTCGGGACTGCCGGAAACAAATTCCGGCAGGAATTGGAATCTATCCTCATGCAAACGGTACAGCCGGAACGAGTGGCTGTGTATGTTGCCGAAGGCTGTCCCAGGCCGGCCTCTACGGTGGGGAACGAAGAGTATATCTGGGTAAAGAAGGGGATGATGGCTCAGCGAATACTGCCGTATGTCGAGATCAAGAGTCCGTGTATCTTAATGCTGGATGATGATGTGTTGTTGGCGCCGGACAGTGCAGAACGGATGCTGGAGGCATTGTCTGAAAATGAAGCGGATTGCGTGGGAGCGGATGTTTTTCAGAATCACAAGATGGGGTTTGGGAAGAAGGTGTTTGCCGCGATTACCAATATGGTGTTTCCACACTGGAGTCGAAAGTGGGCGTTTAAGATTCATCGGAACGGATCGTTTTCGTATAACAATTGTCCGTCGAAGTCTTTTTATTGGTCGCAGAGTTGTGGTGGGCCGGCGATGATGTGGCGGAAAGAAGCTTATGAGCGAATTCATCTGGAAGATGAAAAATGGTTGGACTCGTTGGGCTTCGCTTATGGCGACGATGCGCTTGAAACCTATAAGTTGTATCGGAACGGCGGCCGGCTGGGCGTGCTTTACGACTCCGGGATCCAAAACCTGGATGCCGGTACTTCCAGCGCAGCATTCCGAAAGAGCCCGGAACGGATCTATGTCCGCACGAAAGCTTCTTTTATGATTTGGTGGCGAAGCATTTATCGGAACGGAAAAGATACTGCTTGGTCGCGTGCCCTGGCTGCTATCGCTTTCGGGGTGAAGACCATCTGGTTGATTCCCGCGATGTGTGCGGCCGGCAAGATCGGATCATATTTTCGGGGCTTACGCGATGGATGGAAAGCCGTTCACGCGCCTGAATTCAATGCGCTGCCTCCGTATATTTTATGAGGATTCTCCAAGTCATCACTTCACTACGTACCGGCGGCGCCGAGCGGTTGGTGGTGGATTTGTCGAAGCAGATGAGGCTGGCGGGCAATGAGATGGAGATTCTTCTGTTCGATGGGACTGAGACACCTCTGAAGGTAGAAGCCGAGACGGCAGGTATTCCAGTTCGTGCTCTGTCGAAGGGCTGGCAGGCGATGCGCAATCCGTTGTTGTTTTTTAAGTTAATGCGGATGTTGCGCAGGAATCAATATGACGTGATACATGCCCACAATACGTCCTGCCAACTTCTTTTAGCTATGGCTTCATGTTTCCAAAATCTCGGGCTCGTGACTACCGAACATAACACCGATAATCGTCGGCGCCGATGGCGCGGGTATCGGGCCGCGGATTGGTGGATGTATGGAAGGTATCGTCGTATAATTTGTGTAGGAGAAGAAACAAAGCAAGCGTTAGCAGCGTGGTTGGCTCATCCGGACTTGACTAATAAAATGACGGTAATACCCAATGGGATTGACATGTCCAAGTTCGTTGATGCTATCCCTGCGGAGGGTATTATGTCTCAAAAAGGGCGCAAAATCCTGATGGTTTCCGCTTTTCGTCCGCAAAAGGACCACCCGACATTGATCCGCGCCCTTTCGATTCTTTCGGAGGATTATCGTTTGTTCCTAGCAGGTGGCTCCGAGACGGACGAAGACCGAAAATATCTGAATGATTGTATGCGACTTGTCGCAGAACTGGGCCTTGACTGCCGGGTTTGCTTTATGGGAACCCGCTCCGATGTGCCCTCGCTCTTAGCGGCATCTAATGTCGTGGTGCTATCGACAGCCTATGAGGGGGGTACTTCTCTTGCAGCCTTGGAGGCAATGGCTATGGGGAAACCTCTTATCGCCAGCGACGTCCCAGGCGTCCACGACCTCGTATCCGGTGCCGGCCTGTTATTTCCATTCGGCGATGACCGGAGGCTGGCGGAGTTGATTCGGCAGGTGTGTGAAGATCCTTCTTTTGCGGCGGAGGTCGGTTCGAAGTGCCGGGCTCGCGCGGCTGATTTTGATGTTGCAGAGACCGCCAGGCGGTATTTGCGGGAATATGCGTGTTGATTTTTTTGTATTTTTGGGCCAAAATCTGGATTATGGCATTTTTTAAACGGGTTTTCGTATTGCTCGCAGTGTTCTGGTTGCTCCCGGCTCCGGACGCTTTAGCGGGTGTCAAGCCGGAGTGGGTGCAGAAGGGAGAAGAGGCGATGAACCGGAAGCGGACGAACGACAGTTATGTTTTCAAGGCGTTCCATCAGGCGGATGCTGATTATAATCGTTTGATGGACGGGCGTTTCGATCCGTTGATTCACTATGTGGCTTCGAAGTATCGTGTGGAACGGAGTTCCGTACAGCTCGACTCGCTGGTTGCCGGTGCAGGTGTGCCGGTAACCTACCGGATTGTTTTCCGGGATGCTGAGGGAGAAGCCGTGGTGTTGGCACAGCGGGTGGATTCCTATCTGACTTTTGAGGATTTCAATGACCAGGAGTTTCGTTGGGAACACGATCAGTTGTTCGCGGTTTCGGAGAAGAACCGCGACGTGGTGTTCGATAGTTTTCAGATCGAATCGGTCGATAAAAAGGTTGCTGCGCTGATCGGGATTGTGCCGGGCGTTGGGCAGCTTTATAAGGGCGACACCGCCAAAGGCTTGGTAATTCTCGGGTCGGAAGTCGCGCTGGGCGCGGCTGCAGCCATTTTCCAGGTGAAAGCGAATGGCTATCAGAAGCATGCCGATGCCGGCGAGTTCCCGGTGGACAGCTGGCAGAGCAAGGCGGACGGCTACAAGTTGGTGCGCAATCTGTCGTTCGGCGCGATGGCGGGCATCTGGCTCTTCGGAATCTTCGATGCCCTTGTGGGTGATGGCGCCGAGCGTTTGAAAGTGGAACCGGCTACAGGTTCTGCGGGTGTCGGCCTGGTTTACAATTTTTGACGCAAGATTATTTGAAGAAAAAAATCATACGTACGGCTACAGTCCCTTTATCGCTTGATCTTTTCTGCCGGGGCTTCCTCCGCGAACTGTCGGAGGAGTATGAGGTTGTGGCCGTTTCGTCGCCTTTGCCGGAGCTTGCGCAGATTGCGCGCCGCGAGGGTGTGCGTACCATCGCTGTCCCGATGGAACGGAAGATGGCGCCGCTGCGTGACCTGGTGTCGCTTTTTCGGCTGATCCGGGTCTTCCGGCGGGAAAAGCCCGATATGGTGCATTCCATCACGCCCAAGGCCGGCCTGCTTTCAATGCTGGCGGCCCGGTTGACGCGGGTGCCTGTCCGGGTGCATATGTTTACAGGGCTATTGTTCCCCTATGCGAAGGGCTGGCGGCGCAATGTGTTCTGGCTGACCGATCGATTGACGGCTGCGTGTGCCACCCACGTGATCCCGGAAGGGGAGGGCGTCCGGAACGACTTGCTCACCTCCGGTGTGACTAATAAGCCGCTCAAGGTGCTTGGAAATGGCAATATGCGGGGAA
>JAEEGI010009535.1_pt1 | contig 21239 bp, 11 predicted proteins | sample 8958751 | NCBI WGS metagenome assembly JAEEGI01 (sample SAMN16246545, study PRJNA631951) | gut metagenome | biome: gut microbiome; feature: rumen; material: KS-attached | host: Bos | place: Iran: Karaj | collected 2018-10 | reverse complement strand
CAATCCCCAATCCCCAATCCCCAATCCCCAATCCCCCATCCCCAATCCCCCCTAATTCTTAAAAGATGTCTAAATCTATTATTGTCTTAATATAAATAAAATAAAATTTTAACTGTAAATAATTCTATTTATTTTTAATATATAATAAAGTTTTATAAAATATGAATTAATGTTAAATGATTTTATTTTAAAAGACCTCGAAGTTTTTGAATTCCTTTAGCATTTTTATTAACATTAATAGTATTTAAAATACTTCTTATAATTTTTTCCTTACTTTCAGGATCCATATCTTTGGCATCAACTCTTTTAATACTTGTGACATAAATAGAATCATCTTTAGGAGTATTATTTTGATTATTATAACTCATATTAATATAAGGAAAATAGCTTTTTTTTTCTCTATCTCATTTTTTTTCTTTTTTTTAATTTCATTTTTAACTTCTTTAAGTTGATCAATAAAGAAAGTTTCAACATCTACTCTATCATTAATAATTTCTTTAGATATTTGTCTAACTTCATTTAATTCTCTAGTTTTAGCTTCTAATTCCATTTTTAAAACTCTAATTTCATCTGCATCATCTTTAACAATTGAAGTATATTTATTATTTAATTCATCAAATTGTTTTGAATATTCCATTTGAATTTGTTCAATTAATTTTTCTTTTTCCTCTAATTCAGATGTTAATTCTTTATTTTTTTTCTTATTATTTATTTGAATTTCACCACATTTTTGTATAATATCATCATTATTTTCCATATCTAATCTATAATCTCTATTTTCATCTTTTAAATATTCATTTTTTGCTTTATAATCTAAACATTCTTTTACTTTTGAATCAAATTTAAATTTTAATCTTCTATATACTGTAAATAAATCTGTTGTTAAAAGTTCTTGATTATTTTGTAAGAAATTTTCAAAAATTTCAGTAATTTGTTTTAATTTTTGATGATGAGTAAAATGAAGTTCATCAATTCTATGTTCATAATTTTGAATGGTAATTTCATGAACATTTTTTAATTTTTCTATTTCTTTAGTTAATTTTTCTTTTTTATATTCTAAATTTTCTTTTTTCATTCTTTGTTTATCTAAATCTTGTTTAACTTTATCCATTTCTTCATTTACTTTTTCTATAACTGCTCTTTGTTCTGCTTTAACTTCTTCAAATTTTTTTTCAAAATTTTCTTTACATGTTCTTTCAAAATCTTCTCTTTCTTCAATATTTTTTGTAATTTCCATATTTAAATAAGCATTTTCCCTGTTTTTTTCATCTAAATTATCAGTTATTTTTTGAGTTGATTTAATGTAATCTTGTTCTTTTTGTTTAAAATCTGAATTCATTGAATTCCAATGATTGGTTAATCTATCTACTTCATTTCCTCCTACTTTTAACTTTTGCCCTAATTCTTCTATCATATTTTCATTTGGATATTTCGGTAATGGAGGTAATTCTTCTTTTTTCTTGTCTTTTTTTTTTGACATTTTTAATTATTAAAAAAATAATTTTTTATCGCAAATTATAATACTATTAATCTAAATTGAATTAGAAAAAGAAGTCATTAGTTAATTAAAATTTTGATATGAATATGAATAATTATATTTTTATAAATAATAAATATAAAAATTTTAATTGGAATATGCAAAAATAAGTTTATTCATAAAAAATGTTACTCAAATAATATAAATAAAAATTACTTATATAAATTTCAAAGTCATTTTCTTAAAAAATAGAAACTGAATTTTTGATATGATTCCTAAAAAAACTTTATTTTACATTCTAAAGAAAACCAACAATTAATAACAATAAGACTAATCCCCTTTAATTATCAAGAGATATTTTAAAAAAAATCTAATAGAATTTATATTTATATATACGATACTCCTGAAAATATTATGAATATATAAAAATGAATTATGATTGACTAAAAAATTGTATTATAAATATTAACCTATCAACAATTATAATTCTTGATTCAAACTAGAATTCTTCAAAAATATCATGACAATGACCTTTATTTTCTAAATATTCATCTAATTCTCCACTAGAAGCATCTAAATAATTTTTCATAAATTGATAAAATGGTGCATCAGTATTATTTAAGTCTTCTTCTTTAATAGTTTTCTCAAATTCATAAAAACCTGTTAACTTATAATTTAATAATCCTTCAAAATCGAATTTTTTAAAAAAATTCTCATTTTTAATTTTAATAAATGAATTAATTCTTTTTTTTGGATTTTTATTTAATAAACCTTTAATAAGCTCATGAATATCTTCATTACTAGAATCTTCTTGAAATTTAATATTTTTATCAGTGATTTCCTTATATATATTATTAATATCCTTTTCTGCATTTCCAAAAGGGAGTTTTCCATAAAACATTTCATATAAAACAACTCCCATTGACCAATAATCAACAGAAGTATTATAATGTTTACCTAAAATAATTTCTGGAGCCATATAATGTGCTGTTCCTAAAAATGAACTAGTATAATCTTTTCCTGTTATATCTTTGGCAATTCCAAAATCTATAACTTTAATATATCCATTATATTGAAGCATTAAATTATCTGGTTTTACATCTCTGTGAATTATTTTTTTTTTCTGTAAATAATCTAATACACATGCTAATGAAGCTCCATAAAATTTTAATTCATCTCTATCTCTTTTATTTCTTTTTGGTAAATTTAAATATTTTCTAAATGTTATTCCATCTACATATTCCATTAAAAAAAATAAATAATCTGATGTTTTAAATGTGTTTATTATATTTACTATTAAAGGATGTTCAACAGAGAACATTATTTTTTTTTCATTTATATATAAATTTGCCATTGCTTTAGAAGCATTCATTTCTTGAATTTCTGCAGTTTTAACAGCAAAAAATCTTTTTTTATCATGAACTAAATAAACTTTACCATAAGCTCCACTTCCTAAATCCTGTAAATAATATAAATTATCAAGTGAAGTTTTTAATTCTTTAACTTCTAATATTTTTCTTAATGGTTTACTTATAATATCATCATCATCTATAATATTTTCATAATCTTCTTTACTTATATAATAACATTCTACTTTTTTTGATGATGCTATAAAATTTCCTTTTTTACTATATTCTCTAATATGCCATGTTATATCTCCAAAAGAATCATTTTTTTCTAAAATTTTCATCAATTTATTCCCTATTTTAATATCAACTGTTCCACTTTTAATTATAAAAAATTTATCACTTCTTGGCCCATCTTTTATTATTATATCTTCATTTGAAAATTGTATATAATGCAAAAAATTAGATAATTGAAATAATTTAATTAATGATAAATATTTAAACATTGGTAGAGGTTTTAATAATGACATTCTTCCATAAAATGATAATTTACATTCTACTGAAGGTAATATTAGTACTTTTTCTATTTCACTCCAATCACATTCAAAAACTAAACATTCATCACATAAAAGTATATATTTTAAATCATGTGTATAACTTATTGCCTCAAGAAATAATTCTCCTCTTGTTATTAAGGAATTATCTATTATTTCTGTTTCTTTTGTATATTTTCTTTCTTTATGATTTTCATAATTTTGATTTGAAAAAGAACTTTTTTTTAAAATTCGATTATTATTATTTACATGAAAATCTCTTATTAATTTATAGATAAATAATTCAATATTTTCATTACTATTTTTTGAATGATAATATTTAAAAGGTGTCCCTGATATTGGTAATAAAATTTTTTTTTCTTTTTGATTTAATATAACATCATGACAATAGTATTTTAATTGAAAAGTAGAAAAAACTCTTGAAAAATTTTCTTCTATTTTAAAATATTTACCTAAAATATCATCTTTTTTTAAACTTAATTCAAATATATTTTCAATAATAGTTTTAACTGCATTTCCTCCTAAAACAGATAATAAATCATCATGATTAATTTTTAATAAAACACTTCCTTGAGAAGCAATAAAAGAATATAAAGAAGTATGTTCATGAAAAATTCCAATTTCTCCAAAAATTTCATTAGAAAATATTTTCTTAATACCATATTCTCCTTTAGTACAAGTAACAAATCCTTCAATAACATAATATATACAATGATTAATTGATTCTTCTTTAATTAAAATAGTATTATCATTATATTTTATTTTTGAAGTTAAATCTGCTAATGAATCTAATTTATCATGTGGAATTCCTTGAAAAAAAAAATGACTTGCTAATAAATCTATTTTATCTTTATGTTCATTATCATAAAATTCTTCTGCAATTTTTTTATATTTTTCAATAGGTAATTTAAATAAATAACATCTTTTAATAGTATATAAATAACATGAATTTCTTGAATTTTTAATCAAAGCACTTGTTCCTATTCCAGAATGTTTAGTTAATTCATAATTAACAGAATCTATAGAATAACCTAAAATTCCTTTTTCTATCATATAATATATATTATTTTTTTCTTCATCTTTTTCATTTTCACGAGAAAAAATTTTTATATTTGCTCTCACTCTTAAATAAGAAGTAGAATTAATTATTAAATTAATAGTATCTTCATTCATTTCTGGAGTAATTAATTCTTCTTTAATTAAAATATTTTTAAGAGTTTTAACTTGTTTTTCAGTTAAAGGAGTATCAATAATTTCAATATCTTTTCTTGGATTTTGAGTAGTTTTTCCTCTTGAAATAGTATTAAAATTAGGAATTAATTGAGCATTATTTTTTTCTGGACTAGCATTAATTAAATTAATCATATTATTATCTGGAGTAAATAATACAGTAGCATTTGATTTTTTTGCTGGAAGTCTTGAAACTAATTCTTCATATTTCATTTTAAAGTTATTTAAATTTGTTTTCACTTTTGATTGAACAGATGATTTTGAACGGAAAGTTCTTCTTTTATATATTGCAAAGTCTTCGTCTGTATTTTCGTTATTTTCATTATTATTATTATTTTTTTCTTTAATATCATTATTTTGTTTTAAAATATCATTATTGTCATTTAATGATATGGAAATTGTTTTTCTAATTAATGATTTACTGTTTATTCTTGTTAAACTAATATTATTTTCCATTATATTATAATTATTATTACCAAAGTTATTTTCTTTTTGAGTTGTTATCATTGTTTGATTAGTAATTTTTTTTAACTTTTCTTTTTGTTTTTCTAGAGCACTTGTTTCAATTGTTATTTGATTATTATTTGAATTTTCATTACTTGAAGATTTATTTTCATTATTTTCACTTATTTTTTTTGGGACTTTAAGTTTTAGAGATTCTTCTCTGAAAATTCTTATAGTATTTAAATGTTCTTTTAGATCTTCATTATTTACATGTATACAACAATTTTTATGCAATACACCCATATTTGATTATTAAATAAGTTTATTAATTTGAAAAAATTGATTTTTATTATTAAATCTCTAAGTTAATTTCATAAAATAAATTTGAAAATTATTTACTACAATGTAAAATTCAAAAGATAAATAAATTTAATTTAAGGTTATTTAAAATTAAGTATTGTTTATTTATTTTTTTATATTCAATTATCTTCTGGGATGGAGCAATCAAAATGTTTAAAGTCTTACTAAATATAATAAATATTAAAGCAATTCCAAGTTTGATATTTTTTTAATTTTCATAATCTTCTTCATTCATAACGTATATATTAGTTGAAAGAAAAGTATTTATTTCTCTTAAATGAATTCTTTGAACTGCAGAAATATAATTTTCAATTTTATCATTGTTATAAACATTGAAGGAAAATATATTTTTGACATAATTATAAGAGATTTAATTAATAAAAAGAATATTCAATGGAAAATTTAAAGATTTGGAAATATAATTAATTAAATTAACATTACCCAGTATAGATCCATATAATTTTCTTATTTCTTTATTTTCTCTTCCTCTCTTTTGTAATTTTCATTTTTTATTTGTTCATTATCAAAAAATATTGATAATAAAATTCTGAATAAAATATTAATTTTACTTTTAAAAAGCAAATATTATTCTATAATTAATAACATATTAAAAACAAACTTATATTTCTTTTTTTTCTTTATTTTATTAATTTTTCCTCTTTATTTTTAATTTAATAATTTTACTATGTTCTCTCTATTTTAAAAATATTGTTTATGTCATATATCCCTTATAACCTATAATAAATATATTTTTTTACTAAATAAAAATCAAAAGAGAGATTTTTATATTTTAAAATCATATAAAAAGAATTATTTATATGACTGAATAATCAATATTTTTTGATGAAAAATATAATTGAAACCTAGAAATCTAAATTAAAAAATGATATATTAATTTGCAGCAGTATGCTCCCTAGATTTACTCCAATTTGTTAATTTAAGTTTTTAATCTAATTCAATGTTCAAAAAAATAATTGAACATTTTTAAGCATTATTAATTAGAAATTTTATTTCAAACCAATTAATATATTTTAATTTAATTAGTAAATATGAAAATAATTTTTTCAATTTTTATAATTTTCAATATAATCAAAAATATAAATTTAACTCCTAAAGAAATTAATATCCCTAAAATCTCAAATATCAAAGATACTACACTTCAATTGAATATGACAACAAAATTAAATTATAATGGCTCAAAAAATATTGATTTAAATAAAAACAAGAAAATCCTAAATTATAGAAAAAATGAAGAAAACATGAATGATAATGAAACACCAGATGAGAATAGTAATGAAGGTTCAAATAGTACTAAAGATACTACATCTGGCGAAGATTATACTGCTCTTTGTGAAAGTCAAGGTCAATCAGCAAATTCTTATGATGATTGTTCTAAATATAATGATGAAGAAAATAATAAAATTTGTTGTTATGTTACTGGAGTTTCAGGCTCAACAGATAGTTCAAGTTGTTTACAAGTTCATATTTTATTTTTAAATAAAACACTTGAATATAAATCTGATAAAGTGAGTGGTAAATTAATTTGTACTTCTTCTAAACAAAGTAGTTTCTATTTGTCTAATTATTTGTTTTATTTTATTTTATTCTTTTTATTTTAATATAATTAAAATTATAAAATTGTTAATTGAAATTTATAATATAATTTATGTTTGGAAAATTAAAATAAATTCTATTTTAAATTTATAATACTAATCAAACATTTTTTTCAAAAACAATAAAAATGATATAAAAATTTTTTATGAATGTAAAATCTCCTCCTTTTATTATTTCTTCTTTGCTTAATTTATCTTTTTTATTTTTATTTTTTGAATCTTTTTGTTGTTTTTCATTTTTTTTTTACTAAATTATTTTTATTTTAGAAACACTTATTTTCTTTATTTTTAATTTTGATTGAATGTAATTTTATTTGGGATTTTTTTTGTGTAAATTCTTATTCTATATTTTTTATTTATATCATTTATGGTTTTATTGGTTTTTATATTTTTATTTCAATAGTTGAAAGAGTCATTTTTGTTAAATCAATGTGAATAATTTTCTTAAAATTTACTTTACTCCTTTCTCTTATCTTTGGGTATTTTAATGGAAAATTATCATCTATTGTTTCCTTTGTTGAATTGTTATAATTTACTGATAATATTACTTTTCTCTTAGAAAATTCTTATGTATTGTTTTTCATTTGTTAGAATACTATATGGAATATTTGTTGATGGAAAATTAAAGGTTTTTTATAGAATAATTTGAGATTTTATTAAACAATAAAATTTAAAATTATTTTTTTATTAGTAATTTTTAATTTTAAAATGAGTGATAAAAATGAGGATTTATCTGATATATATCCTAGGATAAATACAATGACAGATAATATTCTTTCTGTAAGTTTAAATCCAGATCCAATTCAACAAAAGAATGATGTTGAATCAAAATTAACTACTATTTTTTTGGAAGATTTAATTTCTGAAAATCCAATAACTCCTAAAAATACAATTATTAATATTATTTCCAAATTTATAAAATCATCAAAGTTTATCAGAAAAATTGAAAGAGATGGATTAATAGATAAAAAAGTAGATTTACAGAATCTGAGTGTGTCATGTGCTAATCATTTACAATTTTTTAAAATTAAAAAAGGGGATATTTTATTTAAAATCGGTGATTTTGGAGATAAATTTTTTTTTCTATTAAAAGGAAGAGTAGAAGTATTAAAATTAATAAATATAAATAATATAGAATGTACATATAATGAATATTTTTCATATTTACAATTTTTAAGAAAAAACAATGAATATTATATACTAAATGAAGTATTATCTAAAAATTATAATATTGTAGAAATTTCAAATATAGGAGAATTTGACAAAATGTATAAAATATATTTTAAAAATCAACTAACAGAAATGTTATTAAATAATAATATAACAAAAATAGAAGAATTAAAGGATTTTTTCTCAGATTATAGTTTAAAATTATCTGATCTTGAAATAAATGAAGAAGAATTAGAAAAAATAATAAAAACCCCATATGAGCAAAATTTAAAGAAAAATATTTTAGGAAATAAAAAATCCTTTGAAGATAATCAATTCAATCAATATATATTAGAAAAAAGTAAAACATCAACTTTAGAAGAAGTATATTTTGAACCTTATGAAAAATTATTAAAAGAGAATAAAAAACATCCTTTCATTAAATTAGTTTATGAACCTTTTCTTTATTTAGGTCCTGGAGATTGTTTTGGAGATTCTGCTTTAGATTCTATGGATCACAAAAGAAATGCTACTATTAAAGCTAATGAAGATTGTTATTTAGGTTATTTAAATTCTACTGATTATTTAAATTTAATTTCTCCTAAAAAAAAACTTGAAAAAGCTAAAGATATTACATTTCTTTATGACACTTTTTTTTTTTATAATATTAATTTTCATCTTTTTGAAAAACATTATTTTCATTTGTTTATTTCAGAAGAATATAATAGAGGAAATATTTTGTTTTTTAGTAAAAGTATGCCTAAACATTTAATTATTTTACAAAAAGGAAAAATTCAATTAAATTTAAGTTGTTCTATCCTTAATTTACATAATTTAATGAATTCTTTATATGATAAATTAATTAACGGTAAATATTATCAAACAATAATTGAAAAAAAGCATATTATCACAAACGAAGAATTGTTTAATTTAAAGACATTAATATATGATAATGATATTGCAAGAATAAAATCTCAAAATGATTCCTTTATATATGAAATGAATAAAAAAAGAAATTTTACATTATGTTTATTAACGGATAAAGAATTAGTTGGGATTGAAGAAATATTTTTAGATATTCCATACATATGTACAGCAAAAGTCATAAGTCAAAAGGCCTTTATATTTAAATTAGAAAAAAAAAAATTTAATACAATGATTGAAGATGAAAAAGGAATTGTAGTTCCTTATATAAAAATATCAACAAATAAATTAATATCATTAATAGAAAGATGTTATAATGTTAAAAAAACAGTGATTGAAATGATTAAAGCATCTATATTAAAAGAAAAAGAAGAGATTTTCAAAGAAAATTGTGGTTCAAATAATTCTCCTTGTTCTTCTCAAATTAAATTATATAAAAGTCCTTCAGATTTATTCCCTCTTAAATCACTTAGAAAGGGAAAATTTTTAAAGAATAATAAAAAAAATAATGTTGAAAATGAAAAATTTGATTCAAGTATATTTAATTTTAAAATATCAAAAAATCCAGAGACAATAAATAAAGATAATATTATTTCTTCAAATAAAAGTATAATTGATAATGAAGAAGATAATAAAATAAAGAAAAACTCTAATCCATATATTGTTTTAGGTGATAAAAAACTTAATATTAAATTTATAAGAAATGAGGTTTTAAATTTTGAATCAATTAAAAAAAGAAAAGCATCTCTTCAAGTTATTCAATCAAATAAAAAAAATAATGAAATATCTGATTTATCAAGTGTAATAAAAGAACAAAATCAAATTAATGAATTTAATGAAAATTCTTTTAATACAGGAGAATATAAAAATATTCAAAATTTTACTTCTTTTAGATTAGGATTTGTTCATTTATCTACTTATAGAAACCCAGAAAATAAGAATGAAGAATTAAAAAAAGTTCATGAAAAATCAACGGGAAATAATTTAATTCATTTAAGGAAATTTAAATATTCAAATTTAAAAAAAATATCAAAAAAAAGTAAAAGTATTATAAATATAAATGAAAATCATAATCCATTTGCTGAAATTAAAAATGAGGAAAAAGAAGAAAAAGATTTAGAAGAAATAAAAAATAGAATAATTCCAGATATTATAAAAGATTTTTATTTTAAAATTAAAAGAAAAGGTTATGCTGCTCATATAAATAAGAGTAAATATAATACTATTTATAATAATAAATATATGCAAATAAATAGAAAAGCTAAAACAAATTTACCTCGTATCAGGAATTATTCTACGTAAAGATGATATTTCAATAAAAAGATTAAATTTATAAATAAACCAAATAATAATTAAATAAATTTAATATATTTTTTGGCAAAAATATTAACTTTCATATAAATAAAAATATGAAATAAAATTATCTTTTAAAAAAAGTAAAAAATAAAATGAAAATAAAATAAAAATTAAAATATTTTTAATTTTAAAAAAATGTCGAAAGTTACAAAAAAAAAAGAAGGAAAAGGTAAAAAAAAGTTACAAAAGTCCCAAAAAGAATTAGCATCATTAGAGAAAAAACCAATTCCAGAAGTAATAGGTTTTGGTAAATTTGAATTTCAAAACAAAATAATATACATAGGATCATTTAAGCAACTTGCATCAGGTCAAAAAGTTCGTGAAGGATTTGGAACAATAATTCATCCAACATCAGATAACAGTAATGATGGTAAAGAATATTATGAAGGTAATTGGAAAAATGATTTAATGGAAGGATATGGAATATATCATTATAGTAATGGAGATGTATATGAAGGTTATTGGAAAAATAGTCTTCATCATGGTTATGGTAAATATATATTTACTGATGGATTTAGATATGAAGGTGATTGGAAAGAACATAAAATGCATGGTGCTGGAAAATATATTGATATGAATAATTTAGGTTTTGGAGGTGAATTCAGAGATGGTTCTTTTTTCTCTAAAGAACAAGCAAGATTAAAAGAAGAAAAAAGATTAATGAAAAAAATTAAAAAAATGAAATTAATACCTTTTAATTTTTTCAAAAATTGGGATGATGCTTGTTCTAAAGTTGATACTAAAAATGTTAATGAAATTTTCAATCAATTTTTTGCTAAAGTTGAAAATATGGGAATGTACTTTCAAAAGATTGAATTTCCTATTTTTGAAGATTATAAACCTGAATATTGGAATGATGCTATTAGATGGTGTCTTGGTCAAAGTAAAAAAGCTTTGAAGATTTTACCTCCTAAGAAAAATACTAAAAAAAAAGATGAAAAGAAAAAAGAAGAAGAAAAAAAAGAAGAAGAAAAAAAAGAAGAAGAAGAAAAAAAAGAAGATGAAGAAAAAAAAGATGATGGAGAAAAAAAAGAAGAAGAAAATAAAGAAAAAGAAGAAGAAAGTGAAAATGGGGAAATTGATGTTCCAAAAATTGAAGGAGGACCAATAATAGAAATAAATATACCTAAAAATGGTTCTGAATTAATATTTTTAAATAAAGATTGTTTATTAACTCCTCAATTACAAGATCAATTAGATTCTGGACAAGTTATTGAAATTAAATCTACTCAAGATGATAGAATTGTACAACTTGCCATTGGATATAATAGAGATTTAAATAAATGGTTAATTGTTTATTTCAGTGATAATCAAGCTCCTGAAAAAGAAAAAAGAAAAGAAAAACCAAAAACAAAAAAGAAAAAAAAATAATTTTAATATTTTTATTAAAAAAAATAATATTATTTTAAGCAATGGATTTACATTTTTATATTTAAATTTATTTTTATATCTCTTTTATAAATATATTTTTATACTTTAATAAGATAATAAAAATAAATATAATAAAAAAAATAAAAAAAAAATAAAATTAAATAAATAAAATAAATATGAGTGAGATAAGAAAAACATCAGGTTCATCATTTAGAGAAGCTGGAAGTACTATAATAACTGAAGGGAATACTATGTTGATTAAAGGAGATATATTAACAAAACAAGCTATTGATGAAGTTAGAGATAATATTCAACATTTTAAAAATGATATTAATTTATCTGTTTCTCAATTAAGAGATGGTCAAGAAAGAATTGATTTAGGAGATGTTAAAAGTAATATTAAAGTTCTTGAAAATGCTTTAGAAAAAGATTTAAATGAAACAAGAAAACAAAATGATAAGGCACTTATTAAAATAAAAGATATTTTTAATACTTTTAAAGAAAAAGTGTTTGAAAGTATATCTAAATTAATTAAAAGAAATGAAAAAAAAGTTTCAGAATTATATCATAAAATAAAAGCTTATGAAGAAAATGTTAATAAACAATTTACTATTATAGAAGATAAACAAGAACAATATATTAATTTAGTAAAACTTATTTTAGAAACGACAAAAGATCAACAAACTCAATTATTAGTTCAACAATTTCTTGTTAATGATCAAACAGTATTTGATCAAAATAAAAAAAAATATATTGAAGAATTTAGTTCTAAACAAGATAAATTATATAAAGAAAAAATAGAAAGGGAAAAAAAACAAGTTAAACAAATTCTAGATGAAGAAATTCAAAAATTAGAAAAAGAAGTTGACAGAAGTGAAGAATTAGAATTACAAAAGAAACATTATGATATATTATATAATTATAATGAGTTACAAACAAAAGCTCAAGAAAGAGAAAATGAACGTATGAATAAATTAAATCAAATTGAACAACTTTTATATGAAAAAAAGAAAGAAATGGAAGATAAAAAAAATAAAAAACATAGTAGATATAGGAAAAAATATTCTGAAGATGAAGATGAAGAAAATGAGGAACATGAAAAATCAAATAAATAAAAATTTAAAGGAATATGTAATTAAATGTGATTGTTTGATGAATGTTAAAATTTCATAATTTCAAAAAAATATAAATAAAAATTAAATTTGTTTTTATAAAAAGATTAAAAATGAAGTATAGTTTAAATTAAAATGAAAAAAAAATAATAAAAAATATTAAAATATAATTTAAAAAATGTCATATTTGAATTTTTTTATTTTATGTATATTATCAAAAGTTTTTAAATGAAATTAAAGAATGTAATAATAATTATTAAAAAAATAAAAACCTTTAAAATATCTTAAACAATAACATTATCAATTTTATATATTATTATTACTTCATAATTAAAATTTTGGGTGATACCATTTTTAATCAGTTAAAAAAGGTTAATAAATAAATACCTTCATCTACAAAAATAATATATTTTTAATTTTTTATCTCAATGTTTCTTAAATGATAATATATATATGATTTTAAAATCTTATTAATAAATTTATTTATATCTTATAAATTATTTATCATTAAATTTATTTAACATTCTATTTATTTTTCCTGTGTAAATTCTTCTTAATTTCTGAGTCATTAAAAAATTCTTATTATTATTACTTTTATATTTTTTATTACTAGTATTAATCTTTATAGAATTAACATCAATATTAAAATCAAATGTATTATTTTGACTATTACTTCTTTTTTTATTAAAAAAAATTGAAAAATAATGAGAAGTGTTATATGTTCTCAGAAAAGTATCATAAATTAAAGGATTTATATTTTTCTCACTATTTGATTTTTTTAAATTATATTGAAGATTAATATAATTTCTTTTATCAATATTATCTTTTATTTTTATTCTAGGCATAAGTTGTTTTAAAGACTTAGACAAACAAAATTCTCTTTCAATTTTTGAAGAAATAGTATTTTTGGATTTTTGATTTTTGTATAAATTTTGACATAATTGTTTTCTATTATATTTTTTTAAGAATTCTATTTTTTTTCTTTCCCTGTAATCCGATAAAGTAAATTTAGATTTAATATTTCCTAACATAATATCTAAATCTCCAAGAGAAGTTAATAAAGATTGCCCTTCATTTCTTTTTAGTGAATCAACACTTTCTGATGTCATTTTGAAAAATTTATTGGGAGATAAAATTATTTTTCTTTGTCTTAAATTATTATTACCATTATTGTTTTTTTCAACTTCATTTTTTTTCTCATCAAATATTTTATATTTTTCTTTTTCAAAAAAACAATTAAAATATATTTTCCTTTGAGTTAATAAGATATCACTTAATAAAATATATTTATTATTAAGAATAATATTTCTATTTTTTTTTACTTGTGAATCATTGTTAATCAATAATTTTACAATACAATAATTTACTTCATAAACATTTCCAAAAAGAGATTTACATACAACATCATTAAAATAAGCATTATCGAATTTTTCACTTAAGCCAACAATATCATTCTTAGAAACATAATTTAATTTTAAAGAAACTATTTTTTTCAATATTAAATTATAATAATGTGTCCCAATAATTCCTTTTAATTCTTGAGGAAAAGTTTTATTAATTTTATTTTCAAAACCAATGTTTTTTAAAGTTTCATCAATTTGTTGAATAGATTTTAAACATTTTGATTGAAATTCTCCGTTTATAATAAAAAAAATTTTAAGATTATTTAAATTTAAAATATTACCTTGACATATTAGTTCTTCACCTTGTTTAATTTTTTTTTCTCTGAAACATAAAGAATAAGTTTTTAATAAATTTTCATTAATCATTCCTTTGAAAAGTAGATTTTCTAATAAAAAATTACTTCTAAAAGAATTAAATTTGTCACTAAATCTTTTTAAAGAAAAAAAATAAGTTTTTTTATTAATAAAACCTAAATAAGTTTCTTCTGTAGAAATAACAGTCATATTTCTAAAAAAATCATATTTATGTAAATTAAAATTTACAATATTTTTTTTTGATCTTTCAACTTCATCGTATGAAAAAATATGCATATAATCTTGTTGAATATCACCAAAATGTTCTCCTTTTTGTAAAGTATTTATATATAAATATTTCATTATTTTCAATTTTCTCTTTTTTAAATAATTGTTTGGTAATGTTAATGGAGTAATTCTTTCAATATATTCGTTTGTTGTTATAATATCTATTTCATTATTTATATTTAAAATTTCAAAATTTAATTTATTTATTATTTTTTTTTCTCTTAAACCATTTTTCTCTTCAATTATTTCTTTGAAAATTTCTGGAAAACAATATTGAATTGTTAAAATTATTTCTTTTTGAATTCTTAAAATTGATTCTTTAATTTCTTGATTTTCAAATGTTTTATTATTATCAATAAAATTATTATTTTTTTCTTTTGGATTATAATCATCTTTTTTTTTCTTTGTTAAAACATTTTCTTTTAAAAAATGAGGGTGTAATAATATTTGTATTAAAGTATTATAAGCAGTCTTAATCCAATCATCAAAAGTAAAAGATTTATCAATAGCTTCTAAATAAGCTTTATCATTTAATAAAATAACATTATTTAACATTTCAATTTCATTAAATCTTCTTAATTTTAATAAATAAGAATAATATTCATCAATATTTAATTCTAAAATTTCATAATAAGGAAAAATTAAATCTACTTTTCCTTCTTGAATAATATAAAATTTATCTGCTTCATCCCCATATTTATAAATAATCTTATTTTTTGTAAATTTTTCATTTTTATAATCATAAATAAATCTTCTTATACAATCTTCTTTTGAATTTTCTAAACATAAACTTAAATTAGAAGAAAAAGGTTGTAAATGGTATAAATATTGAATTATTATTTCATTATCTTTTAAATCTCTTTTATATTTATTTACTAAATTATAGAAATCATTAATTGTTGGAATTTCAAATTCTTTTCTTATTTTATCTTTCAATAATTTAGTTATTATTCTTGAATTTCTTCTCTTTTTGTAAAATTTCCCTTTGAAACTTATATGCTTATGATGATTGTTTTCATCATTATTATTTGACATATATTAAACAATTAATTATATTCAAATCCGAATAAAAATTCAAAAAAAATTTAAATTGGAAAAAATAAATCAAAAAGAATGAAAAATTAATACTTATTTATATTATTCTCAATATCTGAGAATAAATTTAATTATATATAATATTTGCTTTTTATCTTATTTTAAACTTGATTTAGTTCTTTGAAAGTTTTGAATATAAAAATTGCTTTTTTTATAATCAGACAATTCTCTTACAAAAGTAATGTTATCAATTTTTAAGTTTTTTGTGTTTCTTTTTTTTTGAAAGATTGAAATTTTAGACTCTGGTAATGAAAGAAATTTTGAACTTTTAGGATATTTTCTTTTATCATTATTTCTTTTTAAACTAATATTCTTACTTAAAATAGAACTTTTTTTTTTATTTAATAAAGTTAAGTGACTTAAATTTTTATCATCTTTAGAAAATAATGATTTACTATTAATTGATTCATTATTTGAAGAAATTGTTCCATTAAAAATTGAATTAAATGTTTCTCCTTCAATTTTACTATTTCCATTAAATGAAGTTTCAGTATTTAATTCATTTTTCTCTTTTTCTGTATTTTCATGATAAGGAAGATTCTCAAAATGATTTTTCAAATTTTGGTAAACTTGATATAAATTTTTTTCTTTTTCTAAACCATAGTTATTTAAACTTAAAATATTATCATTTTTTTCTGAAATATTAATATTAGAAATATTAGAAATAAATGAATTATCAAGTTCATAAAATTTTTCCATATCAATATTATACATTTGAGCTTCATTTGTTCCTGTTTTTTTTAAAACTGTGGTTGAAAATTTATTAAGTGATTTTGTATCTCTTAAAAATTTAAATAATAGAATAGTAATTTTAACGTTTTGAAAGTATTTTGCTTTATCAGATGAAATATTTATCATATCTATATTTTTATTATCTTCTTGATTTTCATATAACATATCAATATTATAACCTAAAATAAATATTACTATTTTTTCTATCATATATTGGTATTCTTCTTGTAAAATATAATTCTTTTTTTTATCATTTGTATTATTAGGAAAAATTTCTCTAAAAAATTTAGCAAAAATTTTAAAAATTTCCCATTCATATTTCTTAACATTAGTTTTTAAATATTGATACATTTGGTTAATGATTTCAGGTTTTAAATTTTTATAATCTAAAATATAATCTGTAAAAGATAATTTTTTTTCAAATAATTTTTTATTTTTATCAAAAATCTCATTAATAGTAGAAGGGAAAATACAAGAATAAACACAATCATCTAACCAAATAAATAATAATTCAGAAATTACTAAAATATCTGAACATCTTTTTAAAGAATTCCAATTACCAGAATTAACATTATTTATAATAGAATCTAAATTTGCATAAATTTCTTCAGTTAATTCTAAAGAACCATTCAAAGCTTTATATATATAATAATTTGAAACTTGTTTAGTTCTCTTCATTTCTAATATTCTATTTAGACAAATTGGGATAACAAAAGGAACATAAGTATTTTCATATTCAATTTGATTATTATATGATTTTAGTAAAAGTTCATTTTGATGATTAATAAAAACAAAAACATCTTTTTTTTCCTTAGTAAAAACTTGTCTTAAATCAGAAATAACTAAAAAAGACAAAAAAATTAAAAAAAAATATAAAAAAAAATAAAAAAATACATTGAAAAAACCTAAGACAAAATTGAATTTGTTCATTATTTTGAATAGCTCCTTTTCTTCCTTCTCTCACTTTTTTAATAGCTTCTTGTGCAGAAATATTATATTTAAACATAAGATAACAAGCAATAACAATTCCAGTTCTTCCTTTACCTGCATGACAATGAACTAAAACTTTTTTTTTTTCATTAACAGTGAATAACATTTCTTTAACAATATCTAACATAAAATTGAAAGAATCAGGAACATCCATATCTTTCCATCCATATAATTTAACAATTATTCCTTCACTTGAAAATAAAGAAGGACTATAAGAAAATCCACTTAATTCATCTAAAGTATTTTTTCCACAATAAGGATGTTCTCCTGGTCTTTGAACATTAATAATTAATCCAATTTTATTCATTTTGAAAGTATTTATTAAATTATATTTATATATTAGGTAATTTGAAGGTCTTTGAGATGCATATATTGAATTGTCTATTAAATTACTATTTAAACCTTTTAATGAAGATAATGGATTTTTTTTATAATCTTCATTAGGACAATTTCTTCCTCCACAAAATAAACATCTAAATTTATCTTTTAAAGTATATAAAGTTTGGTTTTTGGGATTTTCTTTCTTTATATTTAATGGATTACTTATATTTCTTCTGAAAGATAATTTTGCAATGCTTCTTCTATGAGATATTGATTTTTTTTTGAGCTGAATTAAGAAATATTAAACTATATTTTACTGTTTGTAAAGGAATTACTTGAGGATTTTTATAAGGCCTTTGGAATAATCCAAGACAACATAAACAACTCATTTTTTCTTATATTTAAAAAAAAGAAAATATTTAAAATTAATAATAATATTTTTTAAATAATTAAACTTATTTTATATTTTTTCATCATCATTCATCATCATCACTTGAATCTTCATTTGCTACTTGTGTTTTTCTTTGTAATAAAAAAATTTGCTTTTCTTCAGCAGATAAAAGGTTAAATTTTTTAATATTTTCAATTTTATCTTTGTCATATACATATAATTCAGTGGAAATTTGAGTCAAATATGAATAATATTCTCTTAATTCTTCTAAAGAACTTCCAATTTCAGAATCTATTATTTCTATTATATCTTCAACTTCATCAAATTTAATATTAATTTTATTTTTACATACTTTCCATTCAAGAATATTTTTTAATGTTGGATATTGAATATTAGTTAATTGAGATAATTTAGTTAATTTGATTCTTGTAAATTTTTTTAAGTATTTTTGAATAAATTTAAATCTTAATTCTTTTAATATTATTTTACATAAACCCATCAATTTTGATTTTTTAATTTCATGCTTATATTCTTGAATAAACAATTCAAAAGTTTGAAAATTATTATCATTAGATGAAGCATATTCTAAATAAGGTTTTAATTCTGGAAATTTTTTTATTTCCATAATCTTTGATAAAATATTATTAAAAATATTAGAAAAATCACTTGGTAAAATATCTTTTAATAAACATAATCTTTTAACACATTCAATTTGGAATTGATCAATATAATTTAATTTATTATTCTGAATATGAATAACAGAATAACCAAAAGATAAACAAGCTAGAATAAAATTTTCTTTATTTAATAAGATTTGTCCTTTATAAAAAGAATATATACTAAAAAAAAGAGATTGACTTTGATCCTTGAAATTTGTTTTTATAATTAATTCATTTAATAATTCATCAATTTTGATGTAATCTTTTCCAAGAAATCCCAAACAAAAAATATAAGATTTTATTATATTAAATTCAAGTTTAGGCAAAAATTTAGTAAATTGTAAAAAATAATTTTTCCCATCACTATATTTTTGTAATTGAAAAAAATATTGAAAAAATACTTCCAGAGTATTATCATAATAAGTATCTTCTTTTTTAAAAGTATTTTCATCTATTAATTGACTAACAAATGGTAAAAATTTTTCAACCATATTTGCATCTATAGATTTTTGTTTTCCAAAATAAAGAGAAATTCCAAATAAACAATATATTTTTATGTCAGGTTTATTTTGTATTTCAGAAATATTGTTCTCAATATAAGAAATTAAATCATTTAACTGAATTAAGGTTAAATAAATTTATTTTTACTTTAGAATTAATAAAACTATAAATTGTTTGAATATCTTTGCATGATTTCAGAGTTTGAAAAAATTCTTCCATAATTTCTTGTAATTAATAATAATATATCTTTATTTATATCTCTCATTAATAATAAAAAAAATTAATTACTTTTCATAAAAAAACATTAACATTCCATTTCAAAATTACTTATATTAAATGATTATTTAAGAAGTATTATTATTTATGTATTATATTCCCTTATAAATTTTATCTTTGGATTTTAAATGAGTGATATAAATTAAATTAATTTTATTATTAATCAGAAAATTAATTAAATGAATGTTTCTCCAAAAGGTTTTCAGAGAGTAACAAAAACTCCAATAAAAAAGGTAAATTTTCAAAAACACAATAGTGGAACTAAAAATAATATAGTATCTATTGTAATAAATGAATTAAATAAATTAGATGAAGAAGAAATTAAGTCTTCTTTTAATTCAGTATTTATAAACCAAACAAATGAACAAACTACAATTTTAACAGGATTAATTTCAAAAATAAATGAAGTTAAAAAATCAATAACTGAAAAATTAAAAGATAATAAAAAAAATTTAAATCCGTTGAATAATAGTTCATCTTTTTCAAAAGAAATAAATAATAATAATAACAACGAAAAAATTAATATTATTCAAAATGATTTAAAAACTCTTTTAAAAAATTCAAAAATTAAATTTAAACAATTTTATGATTTTATAACTTCAAATATAAATAATACCCTAAATCAATTGAATGATTATATAATTCAAGATAAGCAAAATTTAGCAATAGATAAATTAAATCACTTTGATAAAATAATAAGTGAACTTTCATCTATAGTAAATGGTATTGAAAATATTCAAATAAAAACAATAGAAAATATATTAAATAATAATAATTCAAAAACTCAAAATTTAAGTTTTAGTAAATCTCCTATTAAAATAAATACTTTTGATGTTCATCAAAATTTAAAAAAAAATGCATCTTTTATAAGATATAGTACTCATACAAAAAATATTTCAAATTTTACTTCAAATATGAAAAGAAATACAAATGAAACAATGTTAAATAAAAGTATAAATAATATATCAAGTGATAATAATAATATTTTAAATAAATCCACTTTAATTTCTAATAATCATACTTCTCAAGTAAATGCTTTGAAAGGGAAATTAAAAGAAAAAAACGCAGAAATTGAAAAGTTAAAGGGGCTTCTTTCAAAAGAAAAAGAATCAAAATTATCTTTTATGGATGAATTAAATAAAATCAAATTTAATAATATAGGAAAAAATACAGTGAATAAAAATAATAAAATAATAACATTCAAATCAAAAACTTCAGATTCAAATTATACAAATTTAAATACAAAATTATCAAAATTAACAGAAATGATAATAAGTTTTTCATATTCAATGAATAATTTAAGAGATTCAATAAATAAAAGTTCAATAAGTAATACAGAATCAAAAAATTTAT
>JAEEGI010009533.1_pt1 | contig 21241 bp, 14 predicted proteins | sample 8958751 | NCBI WGS metagenome assembly JAEEGI01 (sample SAMN16246545, study PRJNA631951) | gut metagenome | biome: gut microbiome; feature: rumen; material: KS-attached | host: Bos | place: Iran: Karaj | collected 2018-10 | reverse complement strand
GTGGGCTGAAATTTCAGCTGACATCTCGAACCATCGTCCAGCCTAACGGCGGAACGCGAGAAGTGCCCTGCTACTCGCTCACCAAGACCGAGTGCCTGTACATCGCCACGAAGTTCAACGACGAGGCGCGCGCACGGCTGGTGCTGCGCTGGGAGGAGCTGGAGAGGAGAAGCCTCACCCCCAACCCGAAGGGCGAGGGGAGTAAATTCCGGCAAGTCTGCCTGCCCGAGCCGAAGCAGATCCTGGCGCTGGCCGACCAGATCATCGGCGAGGGCCTGCGCCTGCTGAATGCTGACGCCGAGGACACGCTGACGGCTACGCAGGTGGCGAAGACGTTCAACATGAGGGTCTGCGACTTCAACCAGGTGGTGAGCGACATGGGCATCCAGTACCGCCGCCACGGCCACTGGAACATCAGCGACGACCTGAAGGACCGCGACCTGGTGCGCCTGCGCACGTACATCAGTTATTCGCTGAAGGGCGAGAAGAAGATACGCACGTACATGACGTGGACCCTGAAGGGCCTGCGCTACCTGAACGCGAAACTGGGCTACCCGAACTTTTGAAGTAAGAATTTAGAATTTAGAATTAAGATGTATCGCTTCGCGAGTAAGAGGTAAGAAGTAAGAATTAAGAATTTAGAATTTAGAATTAAGATGTATCGCTTCGCGAGTAAGAGGTAAGAAGTAAGAAGTAAGAAGAACACGTCTTAAGTCTTACATCTAAAATCCTACTCGGCCAAAGGCCGATACTTCTAAATTCTAAACTCTAAACTCTAAACTCTAAAAAATACTATGAGTGTACACGTGATCTACTACAAGGACGGGGCGAAGATGATGCGCCCCGTCCTCTCGAGAGAAGAGTATCTGCACCTGCGTGGATCGGCAGAGCAGCAGCGGCTGGTGGCTGCGGCCCGCAACGGCGACGTGAGCCAGAAGGGCAAGCTCGTGCAGATGAACTACTCGTGCCTGCCGAACGACGACGGAAGCCTGAAGGGCACCACCCGCATGAGCACCTCGGTGGGCATGGACATCGACTTCAACGCTCCCGAAGCTCTGTCGGTAGAAGAGGCCGCCCAGTGGCTTGCCAGGCAGATGGCGGGCGTGCCCGAACGGGTGCTGGCCGTGAAGGACGAGCTGGGCCTGCTGATGCTGGAGCGTTCGGCCACGAAGGGCTATCACCTGGTGTTCCGTCGCCGCCGTGAGCTCACGCAGGAGGAGAACCTGCAATGGGCAAGCCAGCTGCTGGGCGTGAAGTACGACGACGGTGCGAAGGACATCACCCGCGTGTTCTATACGACAACGGAGAAGGATTTGGTGTATCTAGACGACAAAATCTTCAGCCAAACCATAAGCACCCCTCAAGCCCAACCCCTGCCTCAAGCCCACCCCCTGCCCCTCCCGAAGGGAGGGGATATTCAGAATGTTCAGAACGTCCAGAATGAGCAGGAGATTCAGAATGTTCAGAGGGTCCAGAATGAGCAGGAGGAACAGAAAATGCAAGACGTTCCCAACGAAAAAGCAAATCAAGCCCCCCTCCCCTCGGGAGGGGATGGGGGTGGGTTTGGTGGGTTAGAGAGTGGGTCTTTACTCGCCTTCGACCTCTGCGCCCAGCAGGCGGGACTGGACCCGCAGGCGATGGACGTGTGGGGCGAGCACAACTGGCACACGAACCTGATGGCGGTGCTGTCGGTGGGCGTGACCAAGCTGATGAGCCGCGAGCAGCTGAAGGCCGTGGTGGCGCAGCGCCTGCCCAACTATTCGCAAACCAAGGACTGCCAGACGCTCATCGACTACTTCTACGAGAAGTACAGCGCCGACAAGGGCTTCATGAATGCCTCGCTGCGCGAGATCAATGCCAAGGTGCAGGCCTCCACCAGCCTCTCAGAAGGAGGGGTGAACCCCGACGAGGATGTGAACGAAGCGAACGACACCGCCGCGGAAGCAAATTCTTCACTCTTCACCCTTCACTCTTCACTCAAGCGCCTCCCGCAGGGTGTGAAAGACTCTGTCGAGGCGGTGGGACCGCAGCTGGCGATGCCGGCGGTGACGGCCATCTGCCCCTGCATCGGGGCGCTGGCGACAGGGGTGACGCTCGACGTGCACGGGCAGAAGCGCGGGCTGAACCTCATCGCCTATATCGCGGGCGACTTCGCCAGCGGCAAAGGACAGATAGACCCCGTCATCGACGCATGGATGAGCGAGGTGAAGGCACTGGACGTGATGTACCAACATCAGGAGGACGAGTGGCGATCGCGGAAGCTGGCGGCGAAGAACAAGAAGGAGCAGCCCGAGGAGGTGAAGCTGCCGGTGCGCTGCCTGACGCTGAACAACACCGTGGCGAACCTGGCCGAGCGACTGGCTAACACCGAGGGCAAGCACGCTTTCTCGTTCACGCCCGAGGCTGACACGGTGGCGCAGAAATGGCGGTCGGCGATGAGCGACTTCTCGGTGATGCTGCGCCAGAGCTACGACGGCAGCCGCTATGAGCGCGAGGCCCGGTCAGCAGAGGCTGTCAACGTACATATCCCGCGCCTGCTGTGGAACGTCACGATGTGCGGAACGCCCGATGCACTCTATCGCGTGGTAAGCAACTATACCGACGGTTTCCAGAGCCGCATCGCCGTTGCCCGCACGCCCGACAACACGTTTGCAAAGCTGGAGGACAAGCCCTTCGTGCTCTCTCCCCGTCAGACGGAGCGCATCCAGCAGGTGGCTCATCTGCTGCCGCTGATGCAGGGCGAGGTGGTGCTGCCAAAGCTCGAGGCGAAGGGTCGCGAGTGGCTGGAGAGAATCCGTTTGGAGACAATGATGAACGATGACCGCGTGCGTGCCCGCCAGCGCTTCCGCGTCTGCGTGACGGCTCAGCGGATGACCTGCTGCCTGATGCTCTGCCGTGTGTGCGAGGGCCTGATACAGAAGCACGGCCTGAGCGGTGCCGAGACGCAGCTGAAGCAGCAGCCCAGCCTGTGGAGGGAGATGCTGGTGAAGGCTCAGACGCCGAAGATGCTCGAGGTGTACGACGCGATAGCCGACTCGCTGCTCGAGAACGCCCTCTTCTTCTTCCGCGACCGCATCGAGGCTGCTTTCATGAGCCGTGACTATGCGGGCTACGTGAATGGCGAACGGCAGAAGCACGGCAAGAACGACTCTATCTATGCACGACTGGACCCGCAGTTCACCTACGAGCAGGCCATGCAGCACAGCGTTGCCGTGAAGGGTGCCGGCGTGACTCGCAACAGCGTGCAGCAGATGCTGAAGAACTGGAGCAAACAGGGACTGGTGATAAAATCTGAAGACGGCCGCTATCGCAAGCTGGTCATCAACAATGCATAGACATAGTCATGATAGTCATTAGTCATTTAGTCATTTTGATTTGAGAGTTGAGATTTGAGATTTAAAAAAGTATGACAGTACCAAGAGGAATCCGTAACAACAATCCCCTGAACATCATCCGCACCAAGACCGTGTGGATGGGGATGGCGAAGGAGCAGAAGGATAAGAAGTTTGTCACCTTCGAGAAGATGGAATATGGTTGGAGAGCTGCGTTCGTGCTGCTCACCAGGACGTACTACCGTAAGTGGCACCTGAACACCATCCGCAAGATCATCACGCGGTGGGCACCGCCACAGGACGGCAACAACGTGGGACGCTACATCAACTTCGTGGCCAGCCGCATGCGCCACGATGCCGATGCCACGCTGCCGCCACCCTGGCAGGAGCCCGAGCGCTGGCAGGACCTCGCCTGGGTGATGGCGATGATGGAGAACGGGAATTATCCGATGGAGGTGGAGCCGATGCTCAAAGGGTGGGGCCTCACCGGCCTCACCCCCTAGCCCTCGGCCTCACCCCCGGCCCCTCTCCAACTGGAGAGGGGGGACTTCTAGACTTCACTTCATCTTGTAGAGCTTATACTGGAAGGTGAGGAGCACGTAGTGGGGATTGCCCGAGCTGCGATACTCGGAGCGGCCTGTGGAGGTGATGTAGGAGTTGAAGGTGCGGCGCTGCTGGAGGATGTCGTACCATTGGAGCTTGATGAGTCCGCGATGGTCGCGCAGCACCTTGTATTCCACGCCCAGGTTCCAGATGACATCGGTGCGGTTGGCATCCTGCAGCTTGCTTCCCGCCTGTCCTGAGATGTTGAGGTCGGAGTGCAAGGTGAGGCGGGTGCCCAGCCAGTAGTTGAATCCGGAATTGAGCTGGAACGAGTGGATCTTGTCGTTGTTGGTGGTGTAGTCGCTGCTGCCCCATTGGTAGCCGTAGTGGCCGTTGAGGCTGAGGTCGTAGTGCTTGGTGTAGAGCATGAATCGCGGTTCGATATGGATGCTTTCAACGTTGGATGTGCCTTTCTCGTTGTCGGTCGATGTGCTGGTTTTCTGGTAGTTGACGTTGTGCGAGAACTGGTGGGTGGCCTCGACGGTAAGGTTGGCATGCTGGAAGTCGGTGCGGTAGCTCGCGTGATTGTCCATCGACCAGCTGCCGTTGATGTTGTCGCAGGTGGAGGTGACGCCTCCGGTTTTCGTGTCGAAGATGTTGCGATAGGCAATTTCGTTCCTCGTCATGCGGTAGTAGTTGCTGATGCTCCACTCACTGCTCAGGTTGAGGAAGAGGCTGATGTTGTGGTTGACGGGCTTTTTGAGGTTGGGGTTGGCGATGGAGATGTAGAGTGGGTCGTCGTTGGAGGTGGGTCGCACGAGGTTGGATGCGTTGGGCAGGCGTGAGTTGATGCTGTATTCTATCGAAGCTGACCGCCGCTCTGCGAATTGGTATTCCAGCCTGGTCGAGGTGTTGTATAAGGGTGCTTTGAGGATGGTGTCGGCCTTCGTGCCGTCGCGCCGCTCGTAGTGGTAGTTCTCGCGTGTGGGGATGACTGCGAAGGCCTGTTCCAGACGCAGGCGCTTGAAGTTGAAGTTGTAGTTGATGCCGATGCGATGGGCGTCGGTCAGGTCGTTGGTGTAGGTGCTGATGCTGTCGATTCTCTTCCCCTGGTGCTCGAGGTCGTGATAGGTGAGCTCCGATTCCTGATAGTTGTGCGAGTACTCATAGCCCAGCCTGAGGTAATGGCGGACACGCTTGTTGACGATGTTGTAGCTGTATTCCGTCCTGAGGCGAAGGCGCCCCGACTCCACCGGCGAGGTGCTCTGACGATGATAGCTCCAGACGCTGTCGGCATATTGCAGGTAGTCGGTGTGCTGTCGTTCGGTGGTCGAGTTGTATTGGTGGGTTCTGTTCAGATCCATGTTGAACGTCAGCGAACTGTTGTGCTTGTCGTTGCCTTCGAAATACTTGCTGTAGCTGCCGTTCATGGTGATGTTTTCCAGATGCGAGCGTCGCTGCTGCTGACTGCTGCGACGGTTCAGTCCGATGGCCTTCAGCTGCTGCTCGTCGAGCAGTTGGTTGTCCTCTCCACCGTATGGGTCGCTGCTGTAGTTGGCCTCGGTGTCCTGACTATGCGACCGCGTGTCGACGTTGTTATAGTAGATGTTCGTGTTCCAGAAGCCGCCCTTTTCGCCAATCATTCCGCTGGCACTGAGATTGTGGTTGGTGTTGTTGTTGTAGGTCTTGCTCTGGTTCGTGCTCTGCGAATACTGCTCGAAGCCCGTCATCAGCGTTGAGTAGAGACTTTCGCTGTTGTTGCGCTGGTCGCTGTAGGAATAACGGGGCTGGTAGGAGATGTTCGTCTGGCCTATTTTCCGTCGGTAGCTTCCGCCGATGCTGTTGTTACTGTACTTTTTCATGCTGGCATCGGGCAAGTCGTCGAGCTTGACGCTGGCCGACCATTCGCCTTTGCTGCCCGAGTTCCATTTCATGCCTTCCATCGCGATGTGATAGGTGTTCTTCTTGTCGGAAGTACCCACTTCGGGCTTCGCCATCTCTACGCGGTTGGTGGGCTTCTTGGTGATCATGTCGGCCACCCAGTGCTTGGTGGTGTCGGTGCTCATCGTGTCGGCCTGCGTCCTGTAGACCCGGAACTGCTTGAGGTCGGCGTTCTCGATGTTCTCGAGGGCCATCTTCATGTCGTGGGCGAAGAACGACTCGCCGTTGAGGCGTATCTCGTGGATCACGCTGTCGCGATAGGTCAGCTGTCCCTGCTCGTAGCGCAGTCCGGGCAGGCGGCGCACGAGGTTGAGGAGCACCGTTCCGCGGGGCATCTGGTAGGCTTCGACGTTGAATACGGTGGTGTCGCCGCTCTCGTACATCCGCTGCAGCTCGCCTACGATCTCTGCTTCCTGAATCGTCACGGGCTGGCTTTGGAGCATGATGCTGTCGACTTGTAGTTTCCAGTACCTGCCCAAACTGGGATTGTCCTCATCGTAGTAGGTATACACGGCCGAATAGTCTTTCTCGAAAGTCTCGTAGCCCAGATACGACACTTTGATTCTCACCCTTACGGCGTCGTTCTTCTTCACGCGCTTGCGGAGGACATACATGTATTTGCTGAATTGCCCATTCTTCGTCGAAAGCATATCAAGCGTAACCGACGTGTCGTTGAGGCACGTCATGTGGATGCTGGCATTGGGCAGGCCGTAGGGCTTCGACTCCAGCTCGTCGCTGCCATAAACGCAGCCGTTCACCACTACGCCCATCATGTCGCCCACCGTCCGTCGGTTCTGTGCCTGTAGGGGAGGAACCGTACAGAGCAGGAGCAGCAGTGCGATGACGAACCGGAAAGCTTTCATGCCGTCAGAAGGGGGCTTAGGGTACTAAGGATGCTTTCTTGATGTCGGAAAGTCGCTGACGGGCTTCCTTGCGGGAGAGGAAGATCTGGTAGCGGTAGACCATACAGGCGGTGATGAAGTAGGCGCAGGTCTGAATCCACAGGACCTGATACTCGAGGAGGACATCGGCGAGGGTGCCTCCCATCTCGTTGATGCGTATGAAGCCCTGGATGCCGAAGGTGCTGGGGAAGAGCCAGCTGACGGCCTGCCAGAAGGGCGGTATGCTGGACTGGGGCCAGCTGACGGCTCCTGAGAGGAACAGCAGGGGCACGGTGACGAAGACCATGAGGAGCATGACGTTCTCGCGATAGCGCACGATGCAGCTGACGACCATTCCGAAGAAGATGCAGTCGAGCAGATAGGGCAGGAGGAAGGTCAGCACGTCGTAGCGCCGTCCGATGGCTGTGAACCCGAAGAGGCGGGGCACGATGAAGACGAGGTAGGCAGTGATGACGGCATAGATCATGAAATAGGCCAGCGACTTGCCTGCCACGATGCGGAACATGCCGTTGTAGTGGCGCGAGATGGGGATGAGGTTGCGGTAGCGGTTGCGCTCGCGTGCCGTTCCTGCCGACAGGCCGATGCCGAGGACGAGGGTCTGCTGGATGATGAGCATGAGCACGGCGGGGATGATGAACGACCCGTAGCCGCCCGTAGGATTGAAGATGGGCACCTCCTCGAAGGCCAGCGGCTGGGCTGCTATCTGCTCCTCACGGCGGGTGTAGTGGCCGCCGAGGCGCGTCTGGATGTCGGCCCCCATCTGCATGGAGACGGTCTGTGCGGTCTGGAAGACTGCCTTGTAGCAGAGCATCAGGCTCATGTCGCAGTAGACGCTGACTACGGCAGGCTCCATGCGGCATACCTTCGACTCGAAGTCGCTGGGGAAGTAGTAGATGCCTCGTGCCACCTGCCGGCTGAGCAGCGACTTGGCCTCGTCGAGGTCGGCGGCATAGGAGAGGAACTTCACGTCGGGCGAGGCATCGCAGAGACGCACGAACTGTCGGCTGAGCTGCGAATGGGAGTCGTCGACGACGACGACGGGCACGTCGCGCACCACCTCATTATTATATATCCAGGAGTAGAGCAGGGGGTAGAACAATGGCACGAGGATGAAGAAGATGAGTACTCCCTCGTCTTTCACGGCCTGCTTCATCTCGTCCCACCAGATGAAAGCGGTGTCTTGGAGAGACTGGGTGAGCCTCTCCCAAACCTTCCGGAGGAAGGACTGACTGGATGTGCTTTTCTTACGGGATGTAGACATAGTTGAGCATTGCGTTCTTGATCTTCTTCATGACGAGCCAGGGCAGGAGTGTGAAGCCTACGAGGGCTGCCAGATGGAACCACGCCTCGAGCAGGGGATAGCCGTTGAAGACACAGATCTGATAGATCATGTAATAATGGCGCAGGGGGAAGAGCCAGCTCAGGGCCTGCAGCGGCTCGTCCATGCCGATGATGGGGAAGGCGCTGCCTGCCATCGAGAGGCTGAGCACGGCCCACAGCGAGCAGATACTCATCGACATGCGCAGGGAGGGCATCAGTCCGAAGGCGAAGATGCCGAAGCCCTGTGAGGCGAGCACTTCGAGCAGGCCGAGCAACGCCAGCACGCCGATGCCGCCGGGGTGGGGGAATTGCAGCACTCCGAAGATGTAGTACTCGTAGAAGTAGATGATGGAGAGGAAGATGAGCGTCTGGGGCAGGAACTTGCCGATGAGCGCCACGAGAATGTTGCCGTCGGCCTGAGCGAGCCACTCCTTGGATGTGCCGAACTTCATCTCCGTGCCGAGCGAATAGGCGGTGATGAGGAAGATGAAGAGCATCATCAGGCCGGGCACCATTGTAGTGGTGAGGTAGATGTTGTAGTTGGTCTGCGGATTGTTGAGCTGATGGAGGTCGACGCGGATGGGCTGGAGCAGCGTGGCTATCTGCTGGTCGGTGAAGCCGCGTGCCTGCAGCGTTGCCTTCCCCAGTGCTGCCGAGCCGAGGGTGGAGACGGTCTTCAGGTCCTTGTAGACCATCGAGCCGGCGGTGATGGCGGTGAGCGTGTAGTAGAAGGAAATCTTGGGCTGCCGGCTGGCGATGAGGTCGTCGGTGGTGCCCTTGGGGATATAGAGGAATCCGTAGATCTTGTTGCGCTGGATGGCCCGTCGGGCCTCGGACATGGTGGGATAATGGGCCACCACACGGGAGTTCTGGAAGGCGTCGAGGGTGCGTGTGAGCGAACGGGTGGTGGATGTGTTGTCCAGATCGACCACTGCTATGGGCAGGTCGAGGGGCTGCCCGTCGTCGAGCAGGGAGGTGAAGAAAAACATCACGGCAACGGGGAACACCATCATGCAGAACACATAGATGGGGTTCTTCAGCAGGATGCGGCCTTCGCGCAGGAAAAGCCTTCCAAGGCTCCTCCGGAGGGGGGAACGGCTGGTGTCCTTTTCTGAGATGTATTCCTTCATTGCGTAATCTGACTAAAGTTCCCCGTCCTTCCGGAGGGGGACTGAGGACGGCCTTACTTGATTACCAGCGACATGCCCGGGCGCAGGCCCTCCAGGGGCTCGACGGGACGGGCTTTGACCTCAAAGGTCTTCAGGTCGAACTGGCCGTTGGCCTTGGTGGCCTTCCATACGGCATAGGATCCCTGGTCCTTCATGTGGTAGACCTTCATCTTGATGGTCTTGTTGAAGGCGGGCACAAAGGCATTGAGCTCCTGACCGATCTTCATGCCGTTGAGCTGATCCTCGCGCACGTTGAACGTGCCCCAGAGGTCGTCCATCATCGAGATGGTCATGATGGGGCTGCCCGTGCCTACGAGCTCGCCCACCTTGGGATAGATGGAGCTCACCTCACCGTCCATCTGTGCCACCTGAACGGTCTCGCCGATGTAGGCATTGACCTCCTCCACGGCACCGCGGGCACGGTTGACCTGAGCCATTGCGGCGCGCTTCTCCTCCTGACGTGCACCATTGACAGCCATATCGTACTGGCTCTGGGCGGCTTTGACCTGTGCTTCGGAGGCCTTGAACATAGCCTCTGCCTCGTCGCGCTTCTGGGCGCTCACCACGCCCTCGTCGAACAGGCGCTGTACGCGCTGGTAGCTCTTCTGGGCAATCTCCAGTCCGGCCTTGGCCTGCTGCAGCAGCTGGAAGGCTCCCTGCACCTGTTCCTTACGTGCACCGTTGCGAGCCATCTGCTCGAGGGCGGCAGCACCTTCCTCGGCACCCTGTGCCTGCTGCATCTTAGCGTGCACCTCAGGGGCATCGAGAATGGCCAGCGTGTCGCCGGCCCGCACGAAGTCGCCTTCCTTGACGCGGATCTCCTGAATGCGTCCGGGCACCTTGCTCGACACGCGATATTCGGATACTTCAACCTGCCCCTGAATGATCTCAGGGTCGCGGTCGAGGGCGAGGAATCCTATGAGGGCTACGATGGCTATGACGATGATGAAGCCGAGGATGGCCACGAGGATATTGTTGTGCTGTTTCTTTGCTTGTTCTTTCTCTGTCATAGTTGTTGAAAGGGCTAATGGAAATGGATGGAAATGATGGGGAAATTATGGGGCAAGGGTGCCGAGGGCTTTCTGCAGGTCAACCTGTGCGAGGCGCACGTCGATCTCGGCGTCAATCTTCTGTGACTGGGCCTGCAGCCAGGCTGTCTGTGCCTCCATGACGGTGGTCGGGGTGATGACGCCCTCCTGGAAGCCGACATTGGCCACGCGGAGGTTCTCTTCGGCACGCTCGATGCTTTTCTGGGCCAGAGCCAGCCGCTTGTTGGCCTCGGTCACCTTGAAGCTGCTCTGGTTCACCTGCAGGTCGATGAGGTCGCGGGCTTCGTCGAGCTCAAGCGAAGCGATGGCGGTGGCAGTCTTCGAGGCACGTACCTTGTAGGCCACGTCGCCCCAGTTCCAGATGGGAATGCGCACGAGCAGTCCTACGTTCCAGAATCCGCCGAACTTCTTCTCGAAGCCGTTGAGCACGTTGGGATTGCTGATGGCATAGCCGCCGGTGAGTGCCACCTGTGGCAGGTTGGCTGCCTTGAGGATGTTGGTGGCCTGGCGACTGATGCTGACGGCATTGTCGAGCATCTTCAGCTCCGGACGCCGGGCAACGCCCTGCTCGATGATGGCTTGGGGACGCATGGCGATGACGGTCAGCTGGTCGGCATCCTCGTCGGTGAGGACAATCTCGGAGTCGAGTGGCAGGCCTATCTGCTTGCAGAGCAGCATCCTGGAGAGCACCAGTCCGTCGTTCACCTTCTGCAGGGTCATCTCGGCCTCGTTCACCTTGACGCTGACACTCAGGCCGTCGCTACGAGTAGCCACACCCTCGTCAATCATCTTCTGCACGTCGCTGTCGAGCTTCTTCACCACGTTGAGGAAACTCTCAGCCAGCCGCTGCTTATGCTTCAGCGAGACCACTTGCCAGTAGGCCTGGTCGACGGAGTAGATGACAGCCAGCCGGCGCACGTCGGCCGAGTTCTGCATCATCTCCTCGTTGATGTCGGCTATTTTGTTCATGGCGATGATGGCTCCTCCCATGAAGACGGGCTGGGTCACCATCAGCGAGCCGGCGAAGATGTTGCGGGTGTCGGTGCGGAAGGCATCGACTATTTTCTGCCCTTCGGTGTTGAGCAGGCCGGCGGTGTTGGTCAGTGTCTGTCCGAACTGCTGCTGCATCTGTCCGGCCATCTGCTGGAAGGCATCCATGGGAATGCCCATCTGTCCGAGCATCTGTCCGAGCTGTCCGATCTTTGTCTCGAGGCCGCTGGTCAGGCCCTGCAGCCCTCCTGCGGCCGTAGTGCCGATGTTGCTCAGGCTGTGCTTCTGTTGGTCGTTGAGCAGCGACAGCTCCTCGCTGGTCCACTGGTAAGTGCCGATAGCCGAGACGTGGGGCAGGTACTTCGTGCGGGCCGACTTCCGCAGATTCTGCGCCACATCCTTCTTCAGCTCGGCGACGCCCAGCTGCTTGTTGTTGCGCAGGGCCATCGCACGGCAGCTGTCGAGACTCAGCGCCTGCTGTGCCTCAGCGGTGGTGAATGACAGATGAACGATGAAAAATGATAAGCCAATCAGCTTACCGATTTCTTTATTTCTCATGATTCACAATCGTATTATTGTCGTCAGGTTGTCATTTCTAGAAAAATGTCGTCGGATGATCATTTCTCGAAGGTGAATGTCCGTGAGCCAATCATATTGCCATCGGCAAAGATGCTGACACGGTACTCACCGGCCTCGAGGAATTCGCCCACTTGCCAGTAGACAGTGACAGGAGTCTCCTCGCCCGAGTATTCGATGACCTTCTTCATCGAGTATTCCAGCTGGCGGTTCTCGTAGGCGAATGTGCCGCCGCCATTGAGGGTCTCGCCGGCAGGGGTCTGGATGCGGACGTAGAGCGTGCGCTGGCCGTTCTCAGCAGTGACGTTGCGTGAGATGTTGAAGTTGACCTGAAGTGTCTTCACGTCCTTCATCTTCTTCGATACCTTGCCGCGCTTGTTCAGGCCAGTCATGCTGATGGCGGTGGCGTCGAGCTGGGCGGCGATGGTCACCTTCTCGGTCAGCGTCTGGCGCTCCTGCTGCAGGTTCTGGTTCTGGCGGGCACTCTCCTCCAGGCGTCCTGTCAGCTGGGTGTTCTCCTGCCGCAGGTTCTGGTTGATGCGGTTGAGCGAGTCCACCTGGCGGATGTAGTCGCGCAAGACGGCACGCACGCTGTTGAGCTCCTTCTTCAGACGGGTGATCTCGCGGGCATCGTCGGCCTTCACCTTCTTCAGCTCCTCGAGCAGTTGCTGGGCACGCAGCTGTTCGCGGGTGAGCTGGGCGATGAGCGAGTCGTTGGTGATCTGAGCCATCATCTCACCGTACTGCTGTCCCAGCTGCTCATAGTCGTTTTCCATCTCCTGCTTCTCCAGCTCGGCCAGTTCCTGGATGGCAGTCACTTTGTTTTCCAGTTCCCTGTTGTCATCGCGCTGAGGCAGAATGACGAAAAACACGAGGGCGGCAGCCACCAGTAGTGCTACTGCCAGCGAGGCAATGAGAGGGATGAGATAGTTTTTTTTCATTTTTATCCGTTATGTTCGTTTCTAACGTGCAAAGTTACTAGTTTTCGGCGAAACAACAAAAAAATGGGCGCGGGAATGCTGATTGGCGTTTTGATTTTTAAGATTATTATGGAAAAAAACAACAATTTTAGCCATTCCTTTGGTCGTTTGGAAAATAATTCTTATCTTTGCCCACAATATGAACCTGATGGCCTATGAAAAAGGATGGATTCTGGAGCCGTGCGTTCCACCTCTACTATGATGGATTCCGCAGCATGACGCTGGGGAAGACGCTTTGGGCAATCATTCTGATTAAGCTTTTCGTCATCTTCGTGGTGCTGAAGGTGTTCTTCTTCCCGAACTTCCTCAAGCAGCATGCCGACAACGACGAACCCTCCTTTGTGGCCACCGAGCTCATCGAGCGTGCTCAATAACCTAAAAACTATACGTTATGACTCAAGACCTATTATTAACAATTGACGCTGGTACCATCGACTGGTCGAGGGCGCAGTTTGCCCTGACGGCCATCTATCACTGGCTGTTTGTCCCGCTGACGCTGGGCTTGGCAGTGATCATGGGTATCTGTGAGACCATCTACTACAAGCGGCGCAAGGCACTGGACCAGGGTAAGATCACCGATCAGTCGGTGGTGGACTTCTGGCAGTCGACCTCGAAATTCTGGCAGCGCCTCTTCGGTATTAATTTCGCGATGGGTGTTGCCACGGGCATCATCCTGGAGTTTGAGTTCGGCACCAACTGGTCAAACTATTCCTGGCTGGTGGGCGACATCTTCGGCGCTCCGCTGGCCATCGAGGGCATCGTGGCCTTTTTCATGGAGTCGACATTCGTGGCGGTGATGTTCTTCGGATGGAAGAAAGTGTCGGCAGGGTTCCACCTGGCCGCCACCTGGCTTACTGGCTTGGGAGCCACGCTCTCGGCATGGTGGATCCTGGTGGCTAATGCCTGGATGCAGTATCCTGTGGGCTGTGAGTTCAATCCCGACACGATGCGTAATGAGATGGTGTCGTTCTGGGAGGTGGCGCTGTCGCCCTTTGCCGTCGACAAGTTCCTGCATACCGTAATCTCGGCATGGATCATCGGAGCTGTGTTCTGCGTGGCTGTCTGCTGCTGGTATCTGCTGAAGAAACGCCACGTGGAGCTGGCTGTGAAGAGCATCAGAATAGGCGCTGTGGTGGGCCTCGTTGCTGCTGTTGGAGCTGCACTGACAGGCCACAAGTCGGGTCAGGACGTGGCCGAGGTACAGCCTATGAAGCTCGCAGCGATGGAAGCCCTCTACAACGGAGGCACGGAGCAGGGTCTGACGATGGTGGCATGGGTCAATCCGATCGGGCAGCCCGACTATGCCAACGAGGAGGAGCCTGCGCTGAGGATTGCACTGCCCAATGCGCTGTCGCTGATGGCTACGAACACGCTGGATGGCTATGTACCGGGCATTAACGACATTCTGAACGGATATCTGAAGGCTGACGGCACTCGTGAGCCCTCGGCCGACGAGAAGATTGCACGCGGCAAGGAGGCTATCGCTGCCCTGCAGGGCTATCGTCAGGCAAAGGCTGCAGGCGATGCTGCCGAGGCAGAGCGCCAGCTGAAGACCTTCCGTGCCAACGAGAAGTACTTCGGCTACGGATATGTGCGTGACAAGAGCGAGCTGGTGCCGCCTATACCCATCAACTTCTGGGCCTTCCGTGCGATGGTGGGGCTGGGCTGCCTGCTCATCCTGTTCTTCGGACTGGTATGGGTGCTTTCGTTCAAGGTGCCTTTCCTCTCGGTGTTCTCCCGCCGGCTGCTGGCCACGCTGGGGCTGATGCCTGAGACGCAGTCCGACGTGCACGGTGCCACCAAGATGCCGTGTTGGCTCTATATCGCAGCCATTGTGATGGTGCCCTTGGCCTATATCGCCTCTGAGAGCGGATGGCTGGTGGCTGAGTTCGGTCGTCAGCCCTGGACCATCCAGGACATGCTGCCCACATGGGCCGCCGTGAGCGACCTCCATTCAGGCTCGGTGATGCTCACCTTCTTCCTCTTCCTCATTCTCTTCACCACCATGCTGGCCGTAGAGATTAACATCATGCTCAGACAGATTAAGAAAGGACCCGAACTATGACATACTCATTCCTACAACAATACTGGTGGTTCATCGTTTCCCTGCTCGGTGCCATCCTCGTTTTCCTGATGTTCGTGCAGGGAGCCAATTCGATGGTGCGCTCACTGGGATGGACACCCGAAGGGCGGCGGCTGGTGGTGAACTCCACAGGCCGTAAGTGGGAGTTCACATTCACCACGCTGGTCACCTTCGGAGGAGCCTTCTTCGCCTCCTTCCCCCTGTTCTATTCCACGAGCTTTGGCGGAGCCTACTGGCTGTGGATGATCATCCTATTCTCGTTTGTGCTGCAGGCCGTCAGCTACGAGTTCCAGAACAAGCTGGGGAACATCCTGGGGCCGACCACATTCCAGTGGTTCCTCGTCATCAACGGCATTCTTGGACCGCTGTTGTTGGGTGGAGCCGTAGCCACGTTCTTTGAAGGTTCGAACTTCGTTGTCGAGAAATCCAATTTCCTCGATGCAGGAGCTATCACGCCCGTCATCAGCCACTGGGGTAATGCCTCTCATGGCCTCGACGCCCTGCTCAATCCATGGGTGCTGGTGTTCGGACTGGCGGTGATGTTCCTGGCACGCACACTGGGCACACTATATATTATAAATAATGTGAACGATGAAGACATCCGTTCACGTGCCTCAGTGCGCTTGTTGGGCAGTGCCGTTCCTTTCCTGGTGCTCTTCGTGGCCTATCTCGTACACCTGGTGCTGATGGACGGCTATGCCTGGCGGCCAGACACTGGCGAGGTATTCCTCGAGCCCAACAAATACCTGCACAATTTCCTGGAGATGTGGCCGCTGCTGATACTGCTGCTCATCGGTGTGGTGCTGGTGCTCCTGGGCATCGGCAAGACTCTCGTCTCTGCTACCTACATAGGTGGCATTTGGCCTGCGGGTATTGGTACCGTGCTCACTGTGCTGGCACTGCTGCTATGTGCCGGATTGCATCACACGGCCTACTATCCCTCGACCTACGACATGCAGATGTCACTCACTATCAGTAACTCCTGCTCCAGTGAGTTCACGCTGCGCACCATGTTCTATGTGTCGCTGCTCATTCCCTTTGTGCTCGCCTATATCGTGTACTGCTGGGACAAGATTGACAGCCGCAAGCTGGATCATGACGAGATAGCCCACGACGAGGCCTATTGACAAAAAAGTTGAGCTTTCGTTTTGCCAAGTGCCCAAATTGTAGTACCTTTGCAGCCCGAAAGAGAGAATGCCTACAGTGGAACAAAAGACAATAGAGATATTAAACCATATAAACTATCCTGACGATCTGAGGAAGCTGAACGTGGATCAGCTCCCTCAGGTCTGCGGCGAACTACGTCAGACTATCGTGCAGGAGCTGTCGGTTAATCCCGGACACCTGGCTTCGAGCCTTGGAGTGGTTGAGTTGACGGTGGCTCTGCACTATGTGTACAACACCCCCGAGGACCGCATCGTCTGGGACGTGGGTCATCAGGCCTATGGCCATAAGATCCTCACCGGAAGGCGTGAGCTGTTCTCCACCAACCGCAAACTGCATGGTCTGCGGCCTTTCCCCTCACCCGAGGAAAGTCCTTACGACTCGTTCATCTGCGGTCATGCCTCCAACAGCATCTCTGCAGCGTTGGGCATGGCAGTGGCGTCGGGCGGCAGCCGTCAGGTGGTGGCAGTCATTGGCGACGGCGCACTTAGCGGCGGGCTGGCCTTCGAGGGTCTTAACAATGTGTCGTCATCGCCCAACGACTTGCTTATCATACTGAACGACAACGATATGTCCATCGACCGTTCCGTCGGTGGCATGAAGCAGTATCTGCTAGGGCTGAGTACCAATGAGGCCTATAACAAGATGCGTTTCAAGGCAGCCCGCTTCATGCAGCGACACGGGATGCTGAAGGATGAACGGCGCAAGGGGCTCATCCGCCTGAGCAATGCCCTGAAGAGTGCTATCTCACATCAGCAGAACATCTTCGATGGCATGAACATACGCTACTTCGGACCTTTCGACGGGCACAATGTGCGGGAGCTGGTGCGCATCCTGAGGCAGATCAAGGACATGAAAGGTCCCAAGCTGCTGCATCTGCATACGAAGAAAGGTCACGGTTATGGTCCTGCCGAGCATTATACTCCCGTCTGGCATGCTCCAGGTAAGTTCGACCCTGACACAGGACAGCTGATAAAGGAAGGCAGCACCGACCGTCGTATGAAATATCAGGACGTGTTCGGTGAGACGCTGCTCGAGCTTGCCCGGCTGAATGACCGTATCGTGGGTGTCACACCCGCCATGCCCACGGGCTGTTCGATGAATATCATGATGAAGGAGATGCCTGAGCGCACCTTCGATGTGGGCATTGCCGAAGGACATGCCGTCACCTTCTCTGCAGGAATGGCGAAGGAGGGACTGCTGCCTTTCTGCAACATATATAGTGCGTTCTCGCAGCGGGCCTACGATAATATCATTCATGATGTGGCCATCCTCCGGCTCAATGTCGTACTGTGCCTCGACCGTGCAGGACTCGTTGGGTGCGACGGGCCTACTCATCATGGTGCCTTCGACCTGGCCTTCCTGCGCCCTATCCCTCATCTCACTATCTGCTCACCGCTCAACGAACACGAGCTGCGTCGGATGATGTTTACTGCCCAGCAGCCCGACATGGGCCCATTCATCATACGCTATCCCCGTGGTCGCGGCGTCCTCGACGACTGGCGCTGTCCGCTGGAAGCCATACCCGTGGGGCGTGGACGACAGCTGCGTGAAGGTCATGACGTAGCCGTCCTGACCATCGGACCTCTGGGTAACGATGCCTTGCAGGCTGCTGAGGAGTGTGCCCGTCAGGGAGTGGACTGTGCCGTCTACGACATGCGTTTCCTCAAGCCGCTCGATGAGACAATCCTCGATGAAGTGGGACGCAGTTTCTCGCGTGTCATCACCATTGAGGATGGCGTCCGCTGTGGTGGTCTGGGCAGCGCCGTGCTCGAGTGGATGTCTGATCATGACTATCATCCGCAGGTGACCAGGATGGGCTTGCCCGATGCTTTTGTAGAACATGGCGACGTGAGCGAGCTGCGAGCTATCGTGGGCCTCGACGTTCCTTCAATCATCAACGAGATACTGAAATGAAGATAGTAATAGCAGGTGCAGGAGCCGTGGGTACACACCTCTCGAAGCTCCTCTCGACGGAGAATCACGACTGCGTGCTCATCGATGACGATGAGGAGCGCCTCAGCGGTATGGACTCCAACTACGACATCATGGCCATGTGCGAGTCGCCAACCAGCATCAAGACGCTGAAGAATGCCGGTGTGGCCGATGCTGATCTCTTCGTGGGTGTCACCCGCTATGAGAGCCGCAACATCACGGCATGCATGCTTGCCCATGCCCTCGGAGCAAAGAAGACCGTGGCACGCATCGACAACTACGAGTACCTGCTGCCCCAGAATCAGGAGTATTTCCATGCGATGGGCGTCGATTCGATGGTCTATCCCGAGGTGCTTGCTGCCACCGATATTATCAGCGGTCTGAAGCAGTCGTGGGTGAGGCAGCGATGGGATATCCACGACGGAGCCCTTGTCCTGCTTGGCATCAAGCTGCGCGACACCTGCCAGGTGCTCGGTCAGCCCCTGAAAGACCTCTGCGGTCCTGACGATCCCTATCATGTCGTGGCCTTGAAACGTGGCGGTGAGACCATAATCCCTGGTGGCCTCGACTTCCTGCAGGCCAATGACCTGGCCTATTTCATGACCACGCAGGAATACATCCCTCATATCAAGCATGTTGTAGGTAAGGATCAGTATGAGGATGTGCACAATGTCATCATCATGGGAGGCGGAAAGACCTCCGTGCGTGCTGCCCTGACGCTGCCCGACAACATGCATGCAAAGATCATCGAGAGTTCGCTGGAGCGCTGCGAGCGCCTCAACCAGCTCATCGACCGTGGCAACGTGATGGTCATCCATGGCGACGGCCGTGATCTGAGCCTGCTGCGTGAGGAGAATATCAAGAACCATCAGGCATTCGTGGCACTAACGGGCAATGCCGAAACCAATATCCTGGCCTGTCTGACAGCTAAGAAGCTGGGAGTGCGCAAAACGATAGCTATGGTCGAGAACCTCGACTATGTGAGCATGGCCGAGGGCCTGGACATCGGCACAATCATCAACAAGAAAACCGTCGCCGCCAGCCATATCTTCCAGATGATGATGAAGGCCGATGTGCGCAACCTCCGCTCGCTGATGCTTGCCGACAGTGAGGTGGCTGAGTTCGTGGTGAGCGAGGACTCCCGCGTGACCAAGAAGCCCGTTAAAGCCCTGGGTCTCCCTCCTGGTGTTAACATTGGCGGCTTGGTGCGTGGTAAGCAGGGACTGCTAGTCAACGGTAACACTCAGATTCAGTCTGGTGACTGCGTTCTTGTGTTCTGTCATCGTCATATGCTCGACAAGGTCGAGAAGTATTTCAAGAAATCCATCCTCCCCTGGTAATACCTCATGATCAACTGGAAGCTCATCTCAAAGATCCTTGGCTCGCTGCTCTTCTTAGAGGCGCTGTTCATGGCGCTGTGCCTGGCCATGTCGGCCATCTATAGTGAGCCCGACCTGCTGGTCTTTGTCATCTCGGCCTGTATCACCGGTGCCGGTGCTTCCTTGTTCCGATATTTCGGCCATGATGCCGAGAATACCCTCAGCCGCCGCGACGCCTATGTCGTGGTCACTCTCACTTGGGTGGTGTTCTCCGTCTTTGGCATGTTGCCTTTCCTCATCCAGGGCTCACCCCTCAGCCTCACCGATGCCTTCTTCGAGACAATGTCGGGCTTCACCACCACTGGCGCCACTGTCATCGATGACGTCGAGTCGCTCTCTCACGGGCTCCTCTTCTGGCGATCGCTGATGCAGTGGATTGGCGGCTTGGGTATCGTGTTCTTCACCATCGCCATCCTCCCCTCGATGGTGGGTGGAAGCGTGAAGGTCTTTGCTGCCGAGGCCACAGGACCCATGCGCTCGAAGATGCATCCGCGCCTCTCCACCAATGCGAAGTGGATATGGAGCATCTATCTCCTGCTTACCATGGCTTGCGGTTTTTCGTTCTGGGCCTGCGGCATGAACTGGTTCGATGCCACCAACTACTCGATGTCGACCACTGCTACGGGCGGCTTCTCCACCCACAACGGCACCATTTTCTTGGCTTCTCCTACGATTGAGTATCTGGCCATCCTCTTTCAGTTCCTTGCAGGTATTAATTTCACGCTGCTTTATTTGTCGTTCTTCAAGTTTCGCTTCTCATCCCTGGTTCGCAACTCCGAGTTCAAGCTCTATGTCATCACCATCATCGTGGCAACGGTGTGGATCATGTATCTCCTCATCACCCGCATGGGCTATGATGTCGAAGCAGCACTGCGCTCATCACTTTTCCAGGTGGTGTCGTTCATGACTACCACTGGCTTGTCAAATACCGATGCAGGAGCGTGGCCACATGTCACCTGGGTTATCCTTGGCGTGCTGATGTTTATGGGAGCCTGTGCCGGTAGCACCACCGGTGGCTTCAAAAGCATACGCCTGCTCATGCTCCTGCGTGTGCTCCGCAATGAGTTCCACCATATCCTTCATCCTAATGCTGTGCTGCCTGTGAGGGTAGGGGGACAGACGGTGCCCACAGCCCGCCTAGTCACCCTGCTGGCGTTCTTCACACTCTATATCCTCATGTTCCTCATCACCGCCGCCATCATGGTGCTCTCGGGCATCGATGTCACCAATGCCTTCACCATCGCTTTCAGTCTCATGAGCAATGTCGGTGCGGGACTCGACACCAACATCGGGCCGCAGATGTCGTGGGCCGACCTCTCTGACGGTCTGAAGTGGCTGTGCTCTTTCCTCATGCTCGTCGGTCGTCTCGAAATCATGGCTGTCCTCGTGCTCTTCACACGCTCGTTCTGGAAGAAGAGCTAGTGCCGCCAACCTGATGCCTTTTTGTTTCCTTTCCTATCATTTCTAGCAAAAAAACACTAAATCTAAAGTATTTGATACATACGGCAAGCACTTCTTGCCGTTTTCTTTGTAAATTTGCACAAAATTTTAAAACCAATCTCTTAACACAATGGAAAAGAAACGACTTGTCATCGGGCTGCTGCTCGCCACGCTGAGCAGCACGTGTACCCTGGCCCAGGGACTGAAAGACGTCTACAAGGACTACTTCATGATTGGCGTCGCTGTCAACCAGCGCAATGTGACCAACCCCGAGCAGCAGGCTCTCATCAAGCGGGAGTTCAACTCAATGACTGCCGAGAACGACATGAAGCCCGAGCCCACCGAGCCCCGTGAGGGCGAGTTCAACTGGGAAAATGCCGACCGCATTGCCAACTTTGCTCGCCAGAATGGCATCAAGTTGCGCGGCCACTGTCTAAT
>JAEEGI010009532.1_pt1 | contig 21242 bp, 16 predicted proteins | sample 8958751 | NCBI WGS metagenome assembly JAEEGI01 (sample SAMN16246545, study PRJNA631951) | gut metagenome | biome: gut microbiome; feature: rumen; material: KS-attached | host: Bos | place: Iran: Karaj | collected 2018-10 | reverse complement strand
GAATACTACTGGCATTCCGCCTGCTTCTGCTACTCCAAGCTTAACAGCATCTACGATTTTGTCGATGTTCATGTGACCTGGCACGATTTCATTATATGAACTTACAATACCTACAAGAGGCTTCTGCATTTCTTCCTTTGTAAATCCAAGTGCATTGAACAAGGATCTGTGAGGGGCATGTGATATACCCGATTTAACATTATCACTCTTCATATTTTCTCATCCTCCATAATTCTATACTTTTAAAAACTCGTTTAATTATTGCTTAAGCCAGTTTTACACCTTTGCATCGATTATTTCTATGATTTAAATCATAGTTCATTGTTTAGAATTAGCTTTTTGCGGGATATTATGCTATTTTGCATAGACTTTTCCACAATCATAGTATGGTGCGGTTATTAGTGTAACAACATTTGTCAAATAAGTCAATAATCAAATTGATGTTTTTGTTGATGTTTTTTAACCGTTTTTTCCGGTGATTTTTGGTAGTAAAACAGTGGGTTAAAATTACTCTAGTTTTGGTGTGAAATTGTTGTTTTTCGGGGAGGGAGCAGGAGCTTCAGGGCAGGTCAGAGTAGCCTAAAAGGCAATCTGACCAGTTAGATTATTTCTAAGTCTATTCTCAGATGTTTCGCATCCAGCCATAAAAAAAGGACGCTCACTGATGTAATCATCGTGAGCGCCTTTTTTAAAACTGATTCAAGTCATTTATTTCGGTGAGATTTTCGTCCTTCATTTTTTCATGTAGTTCGATTGCTTCGTCTACTACATTGAAGAAGGCTTCTAATACTACCGGGTCGAAATGCCTTCCTGATTCTTCCTTCATTATCTTGAAGGTTTTTTCCATTGGGAAGGCCTTTTTATATGGCCTTTCTGTCGAGAGTGCATCAAAGAAGTCTGATACTGCCATTATTCTTGCTGATAATGGAATATCCTGTCCTTTCTTTCCTCTCGGATATCCTGATCCGTCCCATTTTTCATGGTGATACATTGTCACTTCCTTTGCCATTTCATAATACTGGTTTGTTTTTCCTGTATTAAGGGTAAGGTCTATGATTTCTGCTCCCTTTAGTGTATGGGTCTTTATCAATGCAAATTCTTCATCTGTAAGCTTTCCCGGCTTATCAAGTACATCATCTGGTATGGTAAGCTTTCCTATATCATGAAGTGGAGCTACGCTCTTTAAGGTCTCTATAAAGGTGTCATCAATTATGTCTGAATACTTTCCTTCCTTTTTGAGCTCTTTTCCTATTAATTCACAATATGCCGCCGTACGCTTGATATGTCCTCCAGTTACATGATTCTTATACTCTACTAAAGTTGCAAAGCCGATGATCATCTGCTCCTGAAGTTCTTTTAATTCCTTGGTCTTCTTTGCTACATCCACCTCTAAATCGTGGTTATAGTTATCAAGAAGTCTTGTATGCTCTCTATCTGCTGTTACATCTCTGAACCAAAGAACAAAACCGATTATTTCTTCTCTCTTGCTGCCTTCATTCTCTATTATCGTATCTGAAGATGCATGGAATATCTTGCCCTTATACTCAATATCAGGCACATCCTTTACTGACTGCTTCTTCTTTTTTAAGAGCTGAGCTTCCTTGGCAGTATTTCTTCTCTTGCTCTTTATTATTACCGGAATACCTGTCCTAGAGTCTATTATTCTATTCTCCATGACATTTTCATATTCGAGGCATTTTTCAAAGGTGTTAAACGCCTTTACGCTTACTGCTGATAATCTTTTTCCTGTCTTTGCCTTTGCAAGCTCCGGGAACATTTCCTTGGCTAGTCTGTTCGCATCAGTGTAGCACTTAGTTGCATCAAGCACTATCAGAGCATCATTTGCTGAATCGAACACAAGCCTGTGCGCAAGCGTATCAATATCATAAAATCTTCTTACTATTATCAGATAGATAAGAAGCACATCAACCAAAATCAGGCTGAATGGTACTGCCTTTATTATAGGCTCGTATATCACATCCACTGAGAATGCAATACTTGGAAGCATTACAATTATATAAAGCAGTATCGTATTTTCTACATCACTTCTCTTTATAATCAGCTGTCTTATGAAGAAGATGGTTATAACGACCGCAAATGCAATCATTGCCCCAAATATGGTCGTATAAAGAATACCCGGTTCAAATACGATCTCCGTTACTCCTTCTCTTTCAAGAAGCCAATACTTTCTGTAAAACAGGTCATGAAGGTCTAGTATGGCTATTGAAAAGCTTAAAAAGAATACTAGCACAAATAAACCATATTTCAAAAGTGAATTGAACTTCACCTTGAAATAATAAAAATACAGAAGTGCGCAAAAATAGAATGTATTTATTCCTCCTATGAACTCAAGCTTATCGCTTAACAGTTGCATAGACATATCACTACTAGCAACTCCGGCTAGCTGTCCCATTGAGAACAGTATTGATGAGAATACTATAAGCATTGTCATCTTCTGTTCTACGGAAGCTTTCTGTATAGCGCAGAGCGTCATACAAAAAAGTGATAATACTAACACCGTAACTGCAAAAGCTAAGGAAAGACTGTATTGATCTGACAATTCTCCCTCCAATTACTCGTTAAATTTACCAAAATTTCCCTCAAGTTTTTTTATAAGAAGCCCACTGCCTTTAGGCGGTGGGTAGTTCACTACACAAATACTCTTTCATTACTGGTCTTCATCATCAAACACATCATCAAGGCTATTTGATGAAACCCTGTAATCATCACTATGTTCTGAATATTCTGACTCTTCATAATTACCATTATCATCCTGATAATCACCCTGATCATCATAATCATCACCGTCATCAGGAATATCCTCATTTGGAGCTTCCTCGCGTACATCGCCCCTGCTTGCATCAAGTGCAGCTTCTACCTGTCTGCGGTTTTCATCTACCTCATCAAGCTGTGCTCCCATCTGTCTAAGTGACTGCTCTACAGTCTCCTTGAACTGATCGAATACATCTCCAAGGCTATTGCCAAAATTTGTCATTATATCATTAGCATAGCTGAGTGCATTTTCCTGAATAGCTGTGGCTCTGCGGTTTGCATCGGTAAGGATTCTGCTTGCCTTTACTTCTGCTTTCATTGTAATTGTATTTTCATCTACAAGTTTTACAGCTCTCTCATTAGCTTCTCTAATAATCTTTTCTGCTTCAGCCTTTGCTCCATTTTCAATTTCTTTTCTTGTCTTATCTGCATCATCAAGGATCTGCTGACGATTTCTGACCATTTTATCAGCTCTTGCTATTGCTGAAGGAAGTTCTTCTGAAAGTCTCTGAACAAGATCTAGAAGCTGTTCCTTTGGCACATTAACATAACCTGTCTTAAACTTAGTAGGTGAACATCCATTTACAAGCTCCGAAATCTGATCGATTATAGACATAACATTGTTTCCACTAGCCATAATTAACACTCCTTTACTATATCTTACATTTTATTTAAATTTTTTAATTAATGCCTCTGCTACACATTCAGGAACAAACTGCTCCACACTCTCCTTGTACATAGATATTTCTTTTACTATGCTTGATGATAGGAAAGAATATTTTACACTAGTCGTAAGGAAAAGTGTATCAATATCTGGTGCAATTGCATGGTTTGTCTGGGCAATCTGGATTTCATATTCAAAATCCGTTACCGCACGAAGTCCCCTGAACATCACATTTGCTCCAACCTTACGAGCAAAATCCACTGTTAATCCCTCAAACTGCTCTACTGAAACATTTGGTATATCCTTCACTGTCTCTCTAATTAGTGCAACTCGTTCATCAGCCGAAAACATAGCTTTTTTAGCACTATTGTTCAGTACTGCTATAATAAGCTTGTCGACCATTTTTGATGAACGCTTAATTATATCAAGATGACCTAATGTAATCGGGTCAAAGCTGCCCGGATATATTCCAACTCTCATATTACTGCTCCTAATGTCTCATAAATATATACCAATTATTTAATTATTCCTGTGCATGAAAACATGCATCTTGCTTTTGTAATTTTTTATCCTGTCTATAGTATATCCAAGATCATCAACATACGAAAAATCCGTATGATCAGATGCCTCTACTATAATGACAGTCTCTTTATCTATTATATCTGATGCTGACAATCTTTCAAGCACATTTTTTTCCAAATATTCCTCATAAGGCGGATCCATAAATACAAATTCAAATTTTTTACCCATGGATTCAAGTGTTGCTATTGCCCTAAGATAGTCTGTCTTTAAAAGCTGCCCCTTGCTATCTAGCTTTGTATGCTTTAGATTGTAATTGATGCAATCTGCTGCATCCTTTGAATTATCAACAAAGGCCGCATATTCTGCTCCCCTGCTGAGTGCTTCTATTCCTATTCCTCCGCTTCCTGCAAACAGATCTAAAAAATTGCTTCCTGGAAGGTCAAAATTTAAAATATTGAATAGAGTCTCTTTAATTTTATCAGTTGTAGGTCTTGTAACATCTTTTCCTCTAGGTGCCACAAGAGGTACACTTCTTGCTGATCCTGCTATTACTCTCATCTATTTATCCTTAGCTTTCTATTTTTTCAGCTGCCATTTCCTTACTCAGTATAGCTCTCTCCTGATTCATCACTAGAAGAATTATCCTCTTCCTCTGCTTCTTTGGCCTCAGGCTCTTTTTCTGTAAGATCTATTATTCCTGCTACAGACTTCAATGGAATCATGATGTCGCTTCCATTTGTCTTAACTCCTATTCTTTCCTCTGCCTTTAATACCTTAAGGAAAGGATCGAGCAGAGTTATAGGAAGATCTCCATAGCCTATTCCGAACTGCCAGCCAACCTTATATTCAGGGTGTTCTGCTGCAATTCTCTTTTCAAGATCTTTTCTTACTAACTCTATAGCTGAGTTTGCAAGGGCATCATAAATAAGCCCCTTAGTAATGTCATCCTGCTGAGATGCTTCTATTAGCTTGTCTACCTCTTCTGAAATCGTCTCAACGCACATTGCTACCTTGCTGCAATGACTGAGATGTTCTTCTATTGAGGTTCCTGTAAGCTCGAGATTTCCATTTGCAAGAGTGATTTTTCCTTCTTCATCTCTAATTACATCTGAAATCTCATAATAGCTCTTAGCTATTATCTTAGGCTCAATTTCCCTAACGCACTCTTCAATAACTGATGACATATAAGCATCTGGCTTTCTTCCACCATAGCCCATATAATAAAGTGCATTCTGAAGATCGACCTTTGGCTGATTTGTCTTTAATATGGCCTGCCCTGTTGCTACTGTGGTCTGAGCCGGCGCCTTTACTTTTGCTTCTTCCCTCGGATTTGAATCAGCGTCGTCATTATTAGACGCATCTTCCTTATCCTCACCTTCCTTTGAACTCTCAGACTCGCCCTCTGCTACTTCAGCAATCTTTTCGGCTACTTCCTCAACACTATCGTGCTTTGGCTTTAATTCGTCCGGAAGCTCTCTTCCTCTTCTGATAGATGATAAATCTACCTTCTTATTTGGATCTCTTGGTGAAAATGTAAATTTTGGCATAACTCCCTCACTTATGATTCCTCTTCCTGCATCTTGCAGCGTACAATCAATCTCTTTGTACTGTTCTTGTCACAGGTTATAAGTGTCATCCACTTTCCGGAATCATTCTTTCCATCCTGATCAATATCGTTTGTTGTAACCCAAACATCATTCGGATTAACATCGAATGATGAAACTACCAGATAGGTGTATTTAACACCATCCATATCAGTGACTACTACCTCATCATCAGCTTTAAGCTTATCTAGATCCTTAAAATAAGGACCACTCGTACCACCTCTATGACCTGCTATGCAGCAATTTCCGTCTTCACCGAAATTTTCTGTTTCAGTAAGATGACCGATTGCATAATCGATTTCTGCTGCCTCTGCACCTACCACTACAGGATATATAAGATCAATGGCTGGTATTTCAATAACGCCGTAAAGCTCCTGATTTACTAGTCTGTCATTGGTATTTTTATTGGTTCTTCCCTGCTCGGTAGAATCCGGATTTTCGACATCCTCTCCTGCAGCTGTAGTAGCCTGCTGAGTATCTTCGCCGACTTCTTCAGAACCTCCCTCAACAGGATTTTCTTCTGAATCACTTACCTTATTAGAATTTGAATCTATCTGTCTATAAGCCTCTGCAAGTATCTTCTTGCTTTCTCTATCATGATACCAGATAGAAACAAAAGGATAAGCCATAATGCATATTCCTACTACAATTATAATAACACCTATTGCAGTATATAGCTTTCTTTTCTTTTTCTTATTTTTCGCAGTCTCTGATGCGTCTGCACCTGCCTGCTCATTATTTAAATCTGGATTGTTATTTAAATCTGACACTGCCTAATCCTCCATACCTTCATCAATTTTCCCTTTTTATGTCTTGCTTTTTGATTGCAAAACTTTTGATTGCAAAACTTTTGATTGCAAAACTACACTCTTTAATAATTTTCTATTTTTTAAATTTTATTTAATATTTATTATAATACCTTCTCCGACAATCCAGGTCAGTTCTTTTCGCTTATAACCTTTAAAATAACGAGATCTGTGCGGTCCTTCTTGGAAATGGTAAATTCTTCCACTATCTCCAAATTTTTCCCTTTAAATTTTTGCACATAATCCTTATTATGAGTATATATTACCACAATTCCGTCCAAATTCAAATAGTTTATTGAAGAATTAAAGAATTTTTCATAAATTTTTTTAAGAATTTGTATTTTGTCCTGATCTTCATTCATGACAAAAGGCATATCAGTAATTATTTCATCAAAAAGATATTCATGCTTAAAGTCAAAAAAATCACGGTTTATGTAATTTATCTGACTTCCGGCTCTCTCTGAGTTCTCTCTTGCAGAGACTATCTCATTCTCCTTTATGTCAAGGCCATACTCATCGCGGCACTTTTTGAGCTTGCCTCTTTCTATCAAAAGAGTTCCGCAGCCGCAGAAAGGATCTAAAACCTGAGCATGATCCTTCATATAGCCCTCTGCAAGCTTTGCGCAAAGAGCTGCAACATATGGCTTCATTGCAAAGGCTCCGCTGCTCTTTCTGTATGAGAAACGCGTATCTGCAGGTCTCATGAACTTTACAAGAGGAAGGAAAGAATCTAATTCTTCATTAAATATAAGTCTTATCTCAAAGAGATAGTCTGAAGGTTTATTTTCAAGACTATTTTCAGATTCTAGCTCAAGGAACTGAGAAAAGAGCCTTGATAGCTCATTTTTCTTTCTATCGTCAAATACTGCTTTAATCTTTGCCGGAATTCTTATCTCTGTCCTAAAATACGCTACTGTAAGAAGCGCTCCTACTGTCTTAAGAAGCTCTAAAAGTCCCTTCTTAATAACAAGCTTTGCACATTCCTCAGCTGTTTTTCTAACTGATTCCTTTGCACTGCTCACCTTTATAGGCTTTAATATATCCCTGGTAAGTTCCTTAGTGCTCAGGAAAAATAAGGCTTCATTATAAATCCTGATTTTCAGCACATCATCTAATTCAGATGAGCGCACAACTACTCCGCCTTTTACCGGAGCATGCACCATCGGACGCACACCGCCTCTTTTACTTACCTCTTCATCAAGGAGCTTTTCAAAGCCTCCATTTATGGTAAGAAGGCAATTTACCTCTCGTCCTCTTAACTTAACAGATGCCTTTGTGTCACTTTCAGCGCCTTTAGCTGCCGCTCCCTCAGAAGAAGCATCCACAAAATCTGAAAGTAACTGCTTAAATGCAGTACATTCCTCTAAATAATGCTTTTTATCAGCTTCATCAGCATTCTTTAATGCCTCTGAAGCTTTCTTATAATCACTTCTTAGCTCTTCTACTATGTCGTCTACATCTAAATTCTGCATTGCCTCAAGATATGATGAGCGCACAAAAAGCTGGCTCTCATTTTTATAGGCTGCATAAAGCTTCTTTAAATATTTCTGGCAAGAGAGCTGTCCTAATACAAGGGCAAGATTCTTTCTTACCTTCGCATCTTCATTATTTAATAATTCCTCAACAAGCTCTTCAGAATCTTCAAAATATTCTGTAAGCTTATAGGTATCCTTTTTACTTAGTTCCTTTAAACCAGACTTAAGTTCAATAAGGTTTTTTCTTACATCAACTCCGTCCTCTAGTTTTAAGGTCAGCTCTAAGATTTCTTTTAGCCCACGGCTTTTATTCTTTTTTTCCACGTATGTTTATTCCCCTATAAATCAATGCAAATCACACCTTCAAGACCTACATATAAAACTTACATCTTCTTTCAATATCTACAAAAACATCATTCCTTTTTTGCAAATACAAAAAGCTTTGAAAATACGTAATTAAGTATTACTACAACTACTGCAATTACAACCTTGACAATAATATCATTAAAGGATAAAAACGTAATGAACAGTAACATTCCGCCCTCTTCTATCAAAAATGTCAAAAGACGGGCTCCATAAAACTTCAGAAGCTTCTTTATTTCCTTTGAAAAACCTTCTCTTTTTTCGACAAATACCCAATAGGCATTTATTACATAGGCAAAAGCCACTGTAAGTATCCAGTCTATGGTATTTCCAATATGGATCTTCAGGTTTTCATCTGCCGTATAGTTTGTTTTTGACTCTACTCCTAAAATGACATGTATTATCAGATAATACAGCAGCCAGTTAACTACTGTGGTAAGTACTCCTGAAATAAGATATGTAATTATTTCCCTAGTACAAAGCTTATTCACAAGCTTTGCAAAGCCGCTATTTCCCTTTCCAAATATATTTCTGAAAAAGGCTGCAAACTTTTCAAAAAAATCATCCTTCTTTTCTATTTCTGCCATTTCAATCTCTCTTTTTTCCTATATGTAACCGCCTTTTAGGCATCACACTTCACTACTTATATATCAAGGCTCTTATTATAGCCATAACATTACTAGTAATCCCCCACATTACTAATGTCTGGCAAGATTATTATAAAGTCTTGTAATTTCCAAGTATTTTAAGTTCACTAGCCTCTGCATCAATTCCATTAAGTGTATTGATAACAGCCGGCTCATTAATATTTCCTTCAAAATCTACAAAAAACTGATACTCAAAATTTCTTCCCGGTATAGGTCTTGACTCGATATGTGTCATGTTAAGACCATTGTAGATAATGTTTGAAAGAAGAGTATAAAGAGAACCGGATGTATGAGGAAGTCTGAAGCAAATTGAAATCTTGTCAGCATCTTTAAGTCTTATCTTTCTGCTTGCAAAAATTACAAATCTTGTAGAATTCTTTGATTCATAATTAATTGCAGGTGATAATACCTTAAGACCATATTCCTGCGCACAAAGCTCTGAACAGATGGCTGCCTGAGTCTTGTCCCCTTCATCCTTTACCTTCTTTGCTGCTGCAGAGGTGCTTCCTCCCGGAACAGCCTTCATGTCAGGATGCTCACTTAAGAACTGTCTTGACTGGAGCACTGCCTGCTCATGAGAGTAAACGGTCTTAATATCTGAAAGCTCTGCATCCTCTAGACCTACTAAAGCCTGTCTGATTCTTAATACATGCTCTCCTACTATCATGTTTCTGCCATCACTTAAAAGATCATAGCAGTCATTAATGCTTCCTGTAGTAGTATTTTCTATTGGAAGAATTCCGAAATCTGCATATCCATTTGTAACCGCATTAGTTACAGACATAAAATCAGGGTATGAAAGCTCTATTACCTTATCTCCAAAGCATTCTCTCATGGCTACCATGGTATGAGAGCCCCTTTCGCCGTAGAAGGCTACTCTGATATCCGGTGTACGAGGAAGTGCTTCTATGTCAAGAAGGCCCGAAAGCTTTCTTGCAATGTTAATTGAGGCTGCATCCTCTGCATGTCCCTCGCTGGAATTAGTTGCTACCTGGTATCTTCTGCTGACTGTCATAAGCTGAGTAAATACTTCCTGTATTGCATGCCTATTGAATTCATTTGAAGTCATGCTTCCGACCTTTTCAAGCTTTTGCTGCTCTCTTTGAACATCAAGAACTGCTCTGCCTGAATGCTTTTTATATTCAGCAACACCTGCTACGAGCTTCATTCTTTCCTCGAACAGTGCTACTATCTGCTTGTCCACCTTATCTATTCCGTCTCTAAGTTCTAATAAATCCTGCATAATTTCCTCCGGTTATGTTGCATAACACCTTATTGTATCATATTTCTTAAAAAATTACAACCTTTTCTACTTTTTTAAGAAGTTTAGAATTTTATCATAAGCTCTATCAGCCTGCTTCGCCCTGAAATTATATAATTCTCCTTTAAGCCTTCTGCAATTATTGGTGAACCATTTAACGGAAGCCCACTGCCTTTAGGCGGTGGGTAGTTCACTAACCTTATAATATTACAGGACCTGCAAATTCATATTCTGGCTTTTCAGAATACTTTCTAGCATATACTCTATCATAGAGGAGCTTCCCATACATATCTGTCTTAAAAAAGCTCGAATTTTCACATTCTGAAAGGTTCATGATGATTTCGCTTCTGCTCTCTTCATTCATCTTTTTCACCACACTAGCGGCTGATTTCTTAAAGCCTAAAACCCTTAGATATGGATAGCCGCCTTTTTCATAAAAACTTCTTCTAAAGGCCTCTACTTCACTCTCTTTTATACCTAAAAGCACATGAAGAAGCGCCCTCGATACATGCGCATAGGTGACATTTCTGGTTTTTAGTATTGGAAGAAGCGTGCTAAAATCCATTCTTCCATTCTTTTCGCGGTAAATTCTTCTTGCTAGCTCTTCCCCCATATCCTGATATTTTATGAGTTCCTTAACAAAATCCTCCCTGCTAAAAAACTCCTCTATAAGCTTTGCTTCAAGCATCTCATCGAAATCCTTTAGCGTAAGAGCATTACTTAGATCACTCGCATATTCAGGGACATATTCCTTTGAATTTCCTATATCCTCCCTTATCTGAGTAGCTGATTTCATCTGTGGCTCTGTGCTTCTTTTTACTGCATAGACCTCATTTAACACTTTTGATGACGCCTTTATTAGAGCCTTAAAATAAAAACAGCCAAGAGCTGAATTTGGAGTGCTGAATGCATCGGCATATTTTTCTCCGAGCTCTTTCGCTACTGCCATGCTCACAGCCGCCGGGTAGGTTGCTCCATCCTTTAACTTCTCCTTAAGGCACTCCTTGAAGCTATCAGTCTCATTGCAGAGAAGTTCTGCTGCCCTGCGAAGTATCATGACGCCCTCTCCTTCATAATCCACATTTTCAACTCCAAAGCACAAGCTATCCACAGCCCTGGTGGATAAAAGCGTGTTTATTCCGCCCTCTGCAAATATTTCCGCTGCTGCAGTTGAAAAATGCAGCGGCATGGCCACCACTACATCCGCCCCTGCTAAAAGCGCTGCCTTTGCCCTTCTTTTTTCTGATATAACGGCCATCTCTCCCCTTTGAACAAAATCAGGGCTCATGGCACATATAAGATAATCAGCATTAGCTAGTCTTTTAGCCTCACGCAAAAAATATTCATGTCCATTATGAAACGGATTGAACTCCGCTACCACTCCTACAGTCTTCATATTAATCTCCGCCTTCGCAATCGCTATATAAACTCACAAAAAATACCCCTGTGGCTTTAATCCTAAAGCACACAGAGGTATTATATCACATATTTTACTAATTCACTACACTTTTTACTTGCTTAGTGCTGCTTTACTCTAAACTACTTTCCTTTAAACCGCTCTTCCTTAAGCTGCTCTTTCTTAAGTTGCTCTTTCTTAAGCTGCTCTTCCTTAAGTTGCTCTTCCTTAAGTTGCTCTTCCTTAAGGCCGCTTTACTTTAAGCTGCTTTGCTTTAAGCCAAAGAGCCTCTAAGCTTCCACTTTCCTCTTACAAACCTTATTACGAACATCACAGTTCTTAAGTACCAGTCGCAGGTCATTGCTACCCATACTCCAAAAACCCCCATTCCCATATACTTTGCGAAAACAAAGGAAAGACCTATTCTGCACACCCACATGGCGATGCTCGACACTACCATGGTGTACTTCACATCTCCTGCTGCCCTAAGAGCATTCGGCAGTGCAAAGGCTGTTGGCCAGAAGACAATGGCATTAACGCTGTGCCATCTCATGATTTTCACTGCAATCTCAGTAGATTCAGGCTTTAGCGAGAACATATATTTACAGATCTGCGGTGCAAATATTATAATGGCTATTCTTACAAAAAACAGCAAAACATAGGTGTTTTTCATAAGTTTTTTAATATAATAATCAGCCTGGTCCAGCTTTCCGGCTCCTATGCACTGACCTACCACAGTTATCATGGCAAGTCCTATTGCACTTCCTGCAAGATCTCCGAAGCCAAGTACCGAGCCTGATACAGCATTAGCCGCAACAGCAGCCCCTCCAAAGGTAGAAACGAGAGAAGCCACCATTACCTTTCCTACATGGAATATGCTATTTTCTATTCCACTAGGAATTCCAAGCGACAATATCTTTTTTATGATCTTGCCATCCGGCTTTATCATTTCAAACTTTCCAAAGCTGATAGGCATATCCTTTTTCTTTATGAACAAAACAAAAAGAACTAAAGCTGCAAGTGCTCTTGATATGAGGGTTGCAAGTCCAGCTCCCATTGTACCCATGTCAAAAACATGGATAAATAAAGCATTTCCTATTATATTAACTCCATTTACCATGAGAGCCACAAGCATTGTCACCCTTGAATTTCCCATTGCCCTAAAGAGCGAGGCCTGTGCATTATATATGCCTATGAATGGATATGAAAGCGCCGAAACATAAAAATATATATACGCATTACTTAAAATTTCAGTCATATCCTGCTCTGAGGCGCCATCCTTTGGTTTATATACAAAATCAATAAGCTGATGATTAAAAACGAAGCAAAGAAGGCCAACAACTACAGACAGCACCATAACAGTAAAAAGAAGCTGCTTTGCCGAAGCTGAAGCATCTTTATTTTTACCATTACCAAGCTGCTGAGCCGCTATGACAGTTCCTCCCGTTGCTAAAGCCGCAAAGAGGCTTATCATAAGGGTATTTATCGTATCAACAAGTGAAACTCCCGAAACCGCCGCCTCTCCCTTTGGTGAAATCATCATCGTATCAAAAAGTCCGATTGAAATCGTAAGGAACTGCTCAATTATGAGCGGTATCAAAAGCCTTATTATCTGCTTTCTTGAAAACATCAGCGTGCTTTCATCAATAATCTCCTTTTTTCTAACAATCCCCATATTCTCTCCATCTAGCCTCTATAGACCCACGCTGCGCCGTCCCTATCAGCCCAGCCGCAAACCAGACAACAGCTATAAAACAGCCATCACAAACCAGACAACAGCTAAAAACAGCTATCACAAATGGCTATTTTTGTAAACGTTTACATTCAGTATTTTCAAACATTTCAGCTACTTTTATTATATTGTATACTTCAAATAAAATCAATGTAATTTTTAACTATTTTATGTACTTTTTTATTTTAATGTGTTATAATATTTATGCTATCAATTTTATTGTTAAGGGAGAATTTTATGCCTAATAGCTATTCAGACGTCGGCTTTAATTCCGAGCAGGAAAAAGCCATTTTACATAACGAAGGTCCTCTTCTTATACTTGCAGGAGCAGGTTCCGGAAAAACCAGGGTACTTACCTATCGTATTGCCCACCTTATTACAGACTGTGATGTAAATCCATACAATATCATGGCAATCACCTTCACCAATAAGGCCGCAAAGGAAATGAGGGAGCGAATAGATAAAATAGTCGGTGATGGCTCAGAATATATCTGGGTATCCACCTTCCATTCCACCTGTGTAAGAATCCTTAGAAAATTCATATCGACCATCGGCTATAACAGCGATTTCACAATTTATGATACAGCAGATCAGAAATCTCTTATTTCAGATATCATAAAGATCCTCGGAATAGATCCAAAAAGATATAAAGAGCGTGATTTCATGAATGTCATATCTCATTGCAAGGACGAGCTGATTACTCCAGAAGAGTATGCAAAGTCCGTTCAGAAAGATTTTTCCAAGCTAAATCATGCCAAGGTTTATGCCGAATATCAAAGGCGCTTAAAGGGCAATAATGCCCTTGATTTTGATGACCTTATCATGAAGACCGTCGAGCTCCTTACTGCTAATACCGATGCGCTAAATTACTACAGAATGCGCTTCCACTACATATTAGTTGATGAGTATCAGGATACCAATACTGCACAGTTCATGCTCATAAAGCTGCTTGCCGAGTATACTGCTCCAGATGGAAAAAAGCTTCATAATCTCTGCGTTGTAGGTGATGATGACCAGTCCATCTATAAATTCCGCGGAGCCAATATCGGAAATATTTTAAATTTTGAAAAATACTATCCTGAGGCCGAGGTAATAAAGCTTGAGCAGAATTACCGTTCTAGTGGCAACATCTTAAATCTTGCAAATGAGGTCATCTCTAAAAATACTGCAAGAAAGGAAAAGAAGCTTTGGACAGATAAAAATGGCGGCAGTGATGTCCGCTTAATAAATTACAGCAGCGGCTATGATGAAGCCTATGGTATAATAAATGAGATCTATGAAAGTACTTCAAATGAAAAGTCCTCATATAGCGACTATGCGATTTTGTACCGTACAAATGCCCAGTCCAGACTTTTCGAAGAAGCGCTTGTAAAAAAGAACATCCCTTATAAGCTCGTTGGTTCTGTAAATTTCTATCAGCGTAAGGAAATAAAGGACATCTTAGCTTATCTTCGCACCATCAACAATGCCAGCGACGATATTGCCCTAAAGAGAGTCATAAATATCCCAAAAAGAGGAATAGGTCTTACTACCATAGACTATCTTGATGATTATGCCGCAGCGCACGGTCTCTCACTCTTTGATTCCCTAAAGAGGCTCAACATGATAGATACCATAAAGGAAAAGGGAAAGGAAAAGCTCCGCTCCTTCTTTAATCTGATCAATAATTTCCATAGACGCTTTGAAGAAGCTGCAAAGAGCGAATTTCCTGAAAAGGGCTCTTCTATTTTTGATATTACAAATGAGCTCCTTGAGACCATTGATTATAGGGATTTTATCATAACAGGACTTGAGGATGATGAAGCTGATGATAAGCTTGCAAACATAGACGAATTAATGAGTAAGATAAAGGACTATGAAAATAGCAGGGATACTTCCGTTTCACTTGGTGAATTCCTTGCTGACATAGCTCTTATGTCAGATCTTGATGAGCTAGAAGAAAATAATGAAAAGGTGACCCTTATGACAGTCCATTCTGCAAAGGGACTTGAATTTAACGACGTCTATCTTGCCGGAATGGATGATGGTCTTTTCCCAAGCTACATGTCACTAAATTCAGGCAGCTACGATGATATCGAGGAAGAAAGACGCCTATGCTACGTTGGAATTACAAGAGCAAAGCAGAATCTCACTCTCACCCATGCCAATACCCGCATGATCAGAGGTGATTTCCAGGGCTATCCTCTTTCACGCTTTATCAGTGATGTCCCTCGTTACCTATTAAAGATGGTAGCGGGAAGCAATCCAAATCCTCATATAGGCGCTGCTTCACGCTCCTTCACTTCTCCTAGCATTTCAGAAAAAAGAAGCAGCTATGGCAGTGCGAGAGCTTATGCTTCAAATGCAGCAACGAATGCCAAGCTCTATGCAAGCTCCTTTAGTAAGAGTTCTGATTCTAAAACCCCACCTGCCTACAAGGAAGGTGACAGGGTAATCCATCCTAAATTCGGAGCAGGAACCGTTCAGGAAATCTCGAACATAGGCAAGGATTTTGAGGTCACAGTAGACTTTGATGATTTTGGCATTAAAAAGCTGATTGCAGCCTTTGCTAAACTTACCCTTGCGTAAGAATATCTGTTTTACCTTTTATACTAAAAATATATGGGCCTTAAAGAATCTCATCTTTAAAGCCCATTTTTAATGCATACAAAAAACCGCCGTGATTCACATCACGACGGTATATTTGTATTCTTAGAATTTATAAGTAATTAAAAATTACTTATTGTCAGCCTCTACAATAGTCTTCTTATTGTATGTTCCACAGTTCTTGCAAACTCTGTGTGGCATTGTAAGTGCACCGCACTGTGGGCACTTTACAAGTGCTGGTGCAGTCATCTTCCACTGTGCACGACGGCTGTCTCTTCTAGCTCTTGAATGCTTACCCTTTGGACAAATTGCTCCCATTTGTAGCACCTCCTCTTAAAATTGATCTCTCTCCGACAATTGAATTAATATGCCTCTTGCACGGCATTTTACTACAATTTTCTGCATAACAACATTAACATTATATAGTCTTACTTTTCATTTGTCAAGCAGTTTTTAATAATCTTTAAAACAAATGTTCAAGTCAACATTTCCAACTATTCCTGCTACCGAACCCGACTCTGAGTACTGGAACATCTCATATTCATATGGATATGAGAAGGTGTCGTTGTAGTTCGCGAACCAAAAATCATATTCCTGCAGCTGCGCTAGATCAAGTCCCATTACAGACCATTTTGTATTAGCATAGAAGCCTGGCACATATCCAGCCTCCTTCACCTTTTCGCAGAAAGCCTTTACAATATCTGTTCTGTCTTGTCTGGTCAGCTTATTTGCTCTTCCATCATCATTGGCAATGAACTCAACGTCTATAATTACAGGATATTTTACCTTATATGGAGCAAGCTCTTTTATGCAAAGCTCTGCCTCTTCAATGGCTTCATCAACATTAATGGCCTGAGAGAAGAAATAGATACCTGTATCGACTCCTGCCTTTGCTGCTCCCTCCATTGCATTCTTATAAAAAGGATCAATATAAACATTTCCTTCTGAATAGCCTCTATAACCTAGTCTTACTATTGCAAATTCAACGCCGTCTCCCTTTACCTTGTCCCATTCAATATTCCCCTGGAACTTTGATACATCAATTCCAACATGAGACTTAATAGATGAATCACTTCCTACATATCTCTTATATCCATCATCGCCCTTTTGAAGGTCTGAGGAGCTGATCTTTGTCTTATTTATACTCTCGTCCTTTTCGATGAGGTATCTTCTATTTCCAATTCCGTAAATGGTAAGATACTTTTCATCATATAAAGGTGCCTCGAAAGGTTCTATTACTGCTACAGTTCCATAATCCTCTTCATTTGCAGGTGCATAAGAAGCATAGGTCGCATTTTTAACTACAAGACCGCTCTCACTTCTTACAATGTCAAGCCCTAGCTTTCCTAGGTATTTACCTTCTGAGTTTGTAACCTCGCATCTGATATTTACAGCATTACTTTCGTAGGTAATTACCTGCTCCTTATTAAAGTTTAGCTTTTCAGCTCCTGTACCTGAAGTCTCACTATTAGTAAAATATGGATACACCGCCGTTTTGCTTCCATTAAAGGTAACCTCAAGGATATTGCTAGAACCAGAAGCTTCTGTACTTTCAGCTGTAGTATTTGCTGTGGAAGTATTTGATATAGGAGTATTTCCAGAAGTTATATCTATTGCAGGTTCTATTGCAGAAACTGCAGCAGTTTCTGCAGTTTCTGCAGTTATATCTGATGCAGTTTCTGTTGCAGTTTCTGCAGCAGTTTCTGCAGCATTACCTGCTGCGATACCTTCTGCTTCATTTGCAGCAAGAGCATCTGCCGCTGTATCTGTAACTGCTGCTTCTGATAAAGCTCCGCCCGTTTCAGCATTTCCTGTCTCTTTTGAAGTAGTTGCCTGTGTTCTTGATGTCTGAGGCGGATCCTTTAATACAATTTTGCTTGTAAAGAGCGCTGAAAGAGTATCTTCTACGCTTACTGACTCATAATCATTGAGTCTTTCTTCATCTACTGCCCAGATATCTGAAACCATTCCATCCTCTGCAGTATGGAAAAAAACTATATAATCAGAGCTATCATCTGAGGTCTTTATTTCAACTGGAAGAAGGGCTGCTGCATTTCCTAAAAGGTCGTACTCTCTTTCATAGCTGACACTTCTTTTGCCATTAGAGATAATTACCATACCTTCCTTTTTATGGAAGCTGCTTACATTCTCATCATCAAAAAATTGATTCTGATAATAAACAGAAATGGTATTGCTAGATATTTTAAGATATTCTAATCCATCAATATTTATAACACTTGCTGCAAAAACCTCTCCGCCTTCGCACTTATTTGATGCATCAGAATAAGCATTTACATTATCTGCAACTGCCTTAAGATCATCGCAGAGCTTATGAGTTTTTATCTCTCCCTTATCATCAGCTAATGAAACCGACGCAGTTCCATCATCATTGCTTACACTAGAACTAGCGCTGCTCTTATTCTTCGAATTATACACGGCCATCCCTATGATAACCGCAATAAGCACAACAATGAGAATCGCCATGAAGGCTGCGATCTCAAGCCTTACTCCATTAATTTTCTTTTTCTTAACTGGTACATAATAATTATTTTTATTGTCAGCCATTTGTTACACCCTTATTACATTATTTGCCAATTAACTGAATACGCTAATCCGCATCCATTACATTATACATCATAAGCCTCAAAATTAAAAGAAAAACTTAATTCAAATGAAAAAAAATATAAAAAAGGTCTGACGGCTAAACTCTTTAGCGTCAGACCTTGTATTATCGCTTTTAAGCATCACTTCTTTGAACCATCAGTTCTTTGAACCATCAATTCTATGAACCATTAGTTCTTTGCCACTTAGTTCTTTAAGCCTTCAACGATTTCCTTTGTATCTCTAGCAATGGCGATTTCCTCATTTGTAGGAATTGCTGCTGCAAGTACCTTTGAATCAGGAGTAGAAATGATTCTGTCTTCTCCCTTTACATCATTTGCCTTATCGTCAACCTTAACACCAAGGAACTCAAGATACTTTAATATTCTAGCTCTTGCCATTGGGTTGTTCTCACCGATACCAGCTGTGAAGACAATCGCATCTACACCATTCATAGCTGCTGCATAGCTTCCGATGTACTTAGCTACTCTGTAGCAGAAGATTGAAATTGCAAGATGAGCTGCCTCATTACGATTATCTGCCTCTTCGCTTTCAAGGTCACGGAAATCTGATGACATGCCATCTGAAATTCCATAAAGACCTGACTTCTTGTTGAGGACATTCATAACCTCGTCAATGCTCATTCCTACATTCTTCACAAGGTACTCAATAACAGATGGATCTATATTTCCTGATCTTGTGCCCATTGCAAGGCCATCAAGTGGTGTAAGACCCATACTTGTATCAACAGAAACACCATCTCTTACAGCTGTAACTGAAGCACCGCTTCCAAGATGACAGATGATAAGCTTTGAATTGTAAAGATCAAGTCCAAGGAACTCTGCTGCACGCTTACTTACATAATCATGGCTTGTTCCATGGAATCCGTAGCGACGGATCTTGTACTTCTTGTAGTACTCATATGGGATAGCAAATAAGAATGCCTTCTGTGGCATTGTCTGATGGAAGGCTGTATCAAATACAGCAACCTGAGGAACACCTGGGAAAAGCTTTTCGCAGGTCTCAATTCCCATAAGATGAGCTGGATTGTGAAGAGGTGCAAGAGGGCTTACCTCTTTGATCTTCTTCTTAACATCCTCATCAATAAGTACTGAATGTGAGAAATACTCGCCGCCATGTACGATTCTATGTCCTAATGCATCTATTTCATCAAGGCTCTTGATAACACCAATATTAGGATCTGTAAGAGTTTTAATTAAAAGCTCAACTGCAACAGCATGATTTTCGATGTCTACGATATCTTCTACTTTTTCTTTGCCTGTTGGCTTATATACATGCTTTCCGCCAGCTCCTGTCGATTCACCAATTCTGTCAAATATACCTGAAGCTAATTTCTTTTCTCCCTCCATATCGATGAGCTGGTACTTAAGAGAACTGCTGCCGCAATTTACAACTAATATCTTCATTTTATCCTCCATTTTTTACTTTATAAGTGGCAGAAGCACGACCATGCCTCTGCCACGGATTATTATAATATAAAATCTTTAGCTTGTAAACCAAAAAAATATTTTTTCAATCAGCTAAAGGAAGAGATTTTTGTAAGCGTTTACAAATGCATACTAAATTATTAAAATTTTGTAATTTCAAGCTTACTTTCTTTCACCCTCAAGTACCTGAGCCTGAACTGCTGTGATTGCAATAACACCAACGATATCCTGAGCACTGCAGCCACGGCTTAAGTCATTAACGCAGCCTGCAATACCCTGAGTAAGAGGACCATAGGCCTCTGCTCCACCAAGGCGCTGAACAAGCTTATAACCGATATTTCCTGCATCGAGATCCGGGAAGATAAGGACATTTGCATGACCTGCTACTTCACTTCCTGGTGCCTTTGAAGCTGCGATTTCCGGTATAAGAGCTGCATCAAGCTGAAGCTCGCCGTCGCAGACAAGATTTGGATGAAGCTCGTGAGTAAGTTTTACTGCATCAGTAACCTTTGTAACATCTGCGTGCTTTGCACTGCCATGAGTTGAATGAGAAAGGAAGGCAAGCTTTGCCTTCTTTCCAACTAAGGATTCGAAGCTCTCTGCACTCTGCTCTGCGATTGATGCCATTTCCTCTGGTGATGGATTCTGATTTAAACCGCAATCACTAAATACAAAGGTCTGATTTTCAACAGCTGGATCCATATGGTGGCATACCATAAGGAAGAAGCCTGAAACAAGCTTTGCACCTGGAGCCGCCTTCAAGATCTGAAGTGAAGGTCTAAGTGTATTAGCTGATGAATGGCATGCACCTGAAACAACGCCATCTGCATCGCCCATCTTTACCATCATAACTGCAAAGTACATATAGTCCTTAAGCATGATGTCACGTGCCTGCTCCTTAGTCATCCCCTTTGACTTTCTGAGCTCTGCAAGCTTGTCGATATATTCATCAAAGCGAGCATACTTTCTAGGGTCAATTATCTTTGCCCCTGTAATATCGTAATTTCCTTTATGTGCAGCAACCTCTTCTTCTGTACCAATGATTATGAGATTTGCATTCTTTTCTTTAAGTGTGATTTCTGCTGCTGCATAAGTCCTTTCGTCCATTGATTCTGGGAGAACAATAGTCTTGACGTTCTCTCTTGCTTTCTCCTTAATGCCTTCAATAAAGCTCATAAGATCCTCCGTAATATTTTTTATAATTATTTATTTCCCTAACCACATAAGCCACCAAACATTTACACAAAGAGACTATCGTTGAATAATTGCATGTTAAAAAGTGCCTCAAAGCCTTGAAAATATTGAAAGCGTTTACATTCAATAAAATTAAGCATTTCAACGCTTTTTTTATATGATATTAGTATA
>JAEEGI010009530.1_pt1 | contig 21243 bp, 15 predicted proteins | sample 8958751 | NCBI WGS metagenome assembly JAEEGI01 (sample SAMN16246545, study PRJNA631951) | gut metagenome | biome: gut microbiome; feature: rumen; material: KS-attached | host: Bos | place: Iran: Karaj | collected 2018-10 | reverse complement strand
AGAGATGTGTTTGACGGAATGACCCGCCTCAAGCAACTTCATATACTTAAGGCGATCTTCAAAAGTGTGCTTTTTGCGCATAACAAAACCCCGAAAGTTTTTTGTCTAACTTTCGGGGTTCATGTCATTCACACGAGGCGGCTTCTTTTATTTCTTTGGGCTTACCAGACGAACTGGAAGCGGACGTCCACGGGGATGCGGGCGCGCTTCATCGCGGCGAAGTCCATCAGGAGGGACTCGGACGGGGTGCCGTAGGTCTCGATGAGCGTGTGGGCGGCGGCGCTGTCGCCTTCACCCTGGATGGTCAGGACCTGGGAGGCCAGGTCGGTGACGGCCTGCTCGGCCTTGTCGAAATCCACGAGATAGTGGCCGCTGCGGTCGATGGCGAAGGCCTCTTTCTCCTTGAGGTAGTTGTAGAGGACGATGTTGCCGCGGCCCAGGGCCGTGGCTTCGCCGAAGCGGGCCGAGCGGATCGTGGAGACGACGAAGGTCGCCAGGACGTCCTCTCGGCGCACGGTCGGGTCGGTCTGGCCGGCGGCGATCGCCTGGAGGTTGAGATAGAGGCCGAGGGCGTTGTCTTTGATCTTTTCGATGGTCAGCGCTTCGTCGCCGAGGGCGTCGGTGACACTGCCCTTGCCGGAGACGGTCTCCTTCACGCCGATGCCGTGGGCGATCTCACGCATCACGGTGTTCCAGAAGAAGGCCTTGGCGCCCAGGTTGGCGCTCTGGTCGCGGGTCAGCAGCAGGCGTCCCGCAGGCAGGATGATCTTGAGGTACTTGGCGTGGATGACGTTGTTCAGCACGGCGGTACGAGTGCCCTGCTCGCTCTGGACGCGCAGGTCGTACGGGCGGTTGATGGCGATCTTCTTGACGCCGGCGTTGGCCGCGCCCGCGGCATAGACCATGTCGTAGGCATAGATCGTGGAGCCCTCGCCCGGAGAGAAGGCCTTGTACTGCGCCTCGCAGGGGAGATTCTCCTGGAAGGCGGGGATGCGCTCGGCCAGCATGTTGATCGTGGCGGTGAGCTCCAGGTCCTTGAGCAGGACGTAGGACTCGTAAGAAGTCTTGACACCCCGCAGGCGGTCGTCTTCCGTCTCGGCGGGCCCGATGATCAGGTCCATCTTGCTGTCCTGCATCCCGAGCCAGACCAGGTTGCTCTTGTAGTAGTCATCGGTCTGCAAGCCCTCGATCCGGGCCAGGAGGTACTCGCGCACGCTGGGTTTGATCGTGTAGTTGGCCGCCGCCGTCAGGTAAGACTTGATCTTCTCGATGCGGTCCTTGTAGGCGTCGTGGTACCAGACGGCCTTCAGTTCGCCCTGGTCGTCGCGGCGGAGCAGCGTGTAGGGATTCTCCTTCTCGGGGTCCGTGCAGGCGAGGAACTCCTCCTCGCTCATGTCGGCGGGATAGAAGTTGGCGCCAAGCGGACGGGCCTGCCAGCCTTCGGCGAAGGCCTGGCCGTCGGTACGGTTCCAAGGGCCGTAGTTGACCTCGGCCCACTCGCGCTGGACGCGGGAAAGCTTGTTCAGCTCTTTCTTGTCGCCGAAGCTTTGGTCCCAGTAGATGTTGTCCACTTCCGCGGAGGCCTGCTTGAAATAGTTGAGGACCTCGCGGCCGTTGTCGGAGATGCCCTCGAAGAAGGAGGAACCGATCTGGATGGGAGCGAACTCATCCAACTGTTCCTTCACCGGGTCTCCCTGGGAGGAACATCCGGCCGCCACGGCCAGACAAAGGAGGGGAAAGAGGATTTTCTTCATAATCTTGTATCGTTTTTCATTCATTATCCATTCAGCGCCCCCGTCAGGCGAAGGCGAAAAGTATCAGCAGTTGGGCGGCGAGCACCCGCAGGAACATGGTCAGCGGGTAGACCGTCGCATAGTGGACGGAAACAGGGTCGGAGCCGTAGGCGTCCTGCGCGTAGGCGAGGGCGGCCGGGTTGGTCATGCCGCCGGCGACCAGGCCGCAGATCTGGAAGAAACCGACCTTCATCAGGCGCGCGATGACCGCGACCAGCAGGCAGGGGATGACCGTGATCAGGAAGCCGTACAGGATCCACCACCAGCCACCGGCCATCAGCGAGGAAACGAAGGTCTCCCCCGCTCCGAGTCCGACGGCGGCGAGGAAGAAGCTGATGCCGATCTCGCGTATCATCATATTGGCGCTGACGGTGGTGTAGGTGCTGATCTTCCAGCGGGAGCCGAAGGCCCCCAGGATGATGGCGACGATCAGCGGACCGCCGGCCAGGCCCAGCTTGACGGGCTGCGGGATGCCGGGGAAACGGATGGGGATCGAGCCGACAATCACACCCAGCGCAATGCCGAAGAAGATGAAGACGAGGTTGGGGCGGCGAAGGGTGTCGGGGTTGTTGCCGACCACCTCTTCGACGTGCTTGACCCCGTCTTCCGGGCCCAGGACCTGGAGGATGTCGCCCGTCTGGAGGATCATGCCCGGACTGGCCACGAGCTCGAGGCCGGTACGGAGGATGCGGGAAACCTGGACGCCGTATTTCGCGCGGAAACCCAGGTCCCGCAGGGTCTTGCCGGTAATCTTGCTGCTGGAGACCAGCAGGCGGCGGCTGACCAGCTGGCTCTGGATCGCCTTCCAGTCTTGCAGGTGGAGAGGCACTTCCTCGCCGAAAATGATGCGGACCTCATCCACGCAGGGCTGGGAGGTCACAATCAGGACCTTGTCGCCCTTTTCGAGGATGGTGCCGGAGTGTGGGATGAGGATTTCCCCGTCGCGCATCAGTCGGGTAACCACGAATTCGTCCGTATGTCCCCGCATCACTTCTTCCAGGGTCTTGCCGAAGATGGCGGGATTCTCGACCTCGCAGTGCATGCGGCGCGCCGATGCGGCGGCTGTCTCGTCCTCGGCGTCCAGCCGGGCCCTTTCCTTTTCCAGGTCGACTCGGAAGAGGGGCTTGAGCAGGATCAGGACGAGGATGACGCCCAGCACGCCCAGCGGGTAAGCGATGGCGTAGGACGAAGCCAGGGAGGCGGCGTCGAGCATCGCCATTTCGGGCGCGGCGCCTTTCGCCTGCAGGACGTTGGTCATCGTCTGCTGCGCGGCACCGAGGCCCGGGGTGTTGGTGACGGCGCCAGACATGACGCCGACCATCGTGCCGAGCTCCTCCCCCGTCACCCAGTGGATCGCGAGCGTCGTCAGGACGGCGAGCAGGACCCCGCCGGCGGCGAGGAGATTGAGTTTGATGCCGCTGGCGCGGAAAGAGTGGAAGAAGCCGGGCCCCACTTGCAGGCCGATGGAAAAGACGAAAAGAATCAAGCCGAAATCCTTCATGAAGGCCTGGACGGTCGGATCCACGCGGAAGCCGAAATGGCTGACCAGGATGCCCAGGAAGAGGATCCAGGTCGAACCGATCGAGACCCCCTTGATCCTGAATCGGCCTAGCCAAAGGCCGGACGCGATCACGACGGCGAAAAGGAGGACGCTGTGGGCAATGCCGGTGCCTGTGAAGAGATCTGACATATTCTTTATAAACAATTTGCAAAGATAGCAAACCTCGCTGAAAAAGTCGTACTTTAGATGCAAAAACGGCGGGCCGCCTCAGCAAGCGGTCCGCCGTTCTCAAACTCGAAGTGAAGAACTAGCTCTCGGCTTTCTTGTCCTTCATCTCCTTGATCTTGCACTTGGCCTTCTCAGCCGCTTCGGCGACGTCTTCCTTGGCCTCGGCATAGACTTCCTTGGCCTTGCAGGCCGCCTTGCCGGCCACTTCCTTGGCCTTGACACCGGCCTCGGCCGCGACGACCTTGGCTTTCTCGCTGGCCTTGGCATACAGCTCCTTCGCTTCGGCCTTGGCCTTCACGGCCTCCTCCTTGAGCTGACCCATCGCCTGGTCGATCTTTTCACCGGCCTTGCCGGCCGCGTACTTCACCCTTTCTTCGAGGGTCACCTTGCCATCTCCGTTGAGATCCATAGGGTTTTTCACATTCTCTTCGCTCATGGTAAAATATGGTTATTGGTTTGTTTCTTCTTCCACAAATATACATTTTTATCGAACAAATAACCGAAATAATTGCGATATTTGATATCATGATACCGAAAATCATCCACCTCTGCTGGCTCGGCGGCGACCCCTACCCCGGATTGATCCGGCGCTGCCTGCGTTCCTGGGAACGAGTCCTGCCCGAGTATGAAGTCAAGCTCTGGAACCGCGAGACTTTCGACGTCGATTCCGTCCCCTTCGTCCGGGACGCCGTCTCCGTCCGGCAATGGGCTCCGGCGGCCGATTACATCCGGCTCTGGGCCCTCAAGCGCTATGGCGGCATCTATATGGACAGCGACGTCTTCGTCCGGCGCACCTTCGACGACCTCCTGGACCGGGACTTCTTCACCGCCGTCGAGCGACTCGGCCCCGAGCCGACGCAGGTCGGCATCCAGGCGGCCGTGCTGGGCAGCGTCCCCGGCCACCCCTTCCTCGCGGCTTGCATGAAGTATTACGAAGAAAGCCCCTTCTTCCTGCCGGACGGCTCTTACGCCATCCAGAAGATGACCGCCCCAGGCTGGTACGCGCAGGTCGCCTCAGGCTCGTTCGGCTTCGAGCGGGCGGACCGGCAGCAGGAGTTGCGGGACGGCATGCTGATCCTGCCTTCTTCCGCCATCCACAGTTCCCTGCTCAACGTCCCGCGGGACTGCCGGGCCATCCACTGCTGCAACGGCGACTGGAACATCTGGGCCAAGCGCAAGTTCCGCCAGAAGGCCTACCGCCGTATGATGCCGCTGCTGCTCTGGCGCGTGGAGACGGGCGACCGGCTTCGGGGCGGGCGTGTGTGATTTTTACATAAAATTTTCGTATCTTTGCGCAAACACTGCAAGTTATGGCAAAGAAAGGTCGATATGTCTATGAATATCCCCATCCGGCGGTCACGGCGGATTGCGTGGTTTTCGGGTATGACGGCAAGGAGCTGAAGGTCCTGCTGATCAAGCGCGGACAGGAGAAAGAGGCGAGCAAGACGGCTTTCGTCGGTTCGTGGGCCCTGCCGGGAGGATTCCTGGACGTGGACAAGGACAAGACGATCGCCCACACCGCGGCGCGCGAACTGAAAGAGGAGACGGGGCTGAAGCTGTCGCGCTGGGATTTCAAGGAAGTGGGCACCTACAGCGACAAGGGCCGCGACCCGCGCGAGCGCGTGATCACGGTCGCCCATTACGCCCTGGTCAAATTGTCCGAGGTCCAGGCAGACACGGACGCCGAGAAGGCGGAGTGGTTCCCGGTTTCGGACGTCCCGGCGCTGGCGTTCGACCACGACAAGATCCTGCGCGACGCCTTCACGCGCCTGAAGCAAGCCATCCATTTCTGGCCCGTGGGCTTCGACCTCCTGCCGGAAATCTTTACGCTGCCGCAGTTGCAGAACCTGTATGAGTCGATCCTGGAGGTGAAGTTCGACCGCCGCAACTTCGCCAACAAGATGAAACACTACGAGATCCTGACGGAAGTGGACGACGGCACCCCGCGCCACGGCACCCGCACGCCGATCAAATACCGCTTCAACAAGGACAACTACGACCGCCTCAAACGCAGCGGCTTCCAACTGGAGTTCTAAGTTTTTTCTATTCTCTTTTTCTTTTGGCTTGTAGAAAAAAGAAAAATCTCTATCTTTGTAGCCCGATTTGGTTTAACCAAGGGTAGGACTGGAGAGGTGGGTGAGTGGCTGAAACCACCGGTTTGCTAAACCGACGTACGGGTCATTCCGTACCACGAGTTCGAATCTCGTCCTCTCCGCAAAAATCCCTTACAGAGCATTCTGTGAGGGATTTTTCGTAAATAGTGGCCCAAAAAATGTCCCAAAAATCGAAAATTTGAACTAAAAAAAGGTGCTCGCAGGTCGGCACCTTTCGGAGAAGGATATCAAGGATGGATGACTCCCATTTGTCAATAAAGTCAGTCTTCGAGAAGTGGCGGTTTCTTCCTATCTTTGCAAATGTGAACAAGTTTTATTCCCTATGAACCCAAACACAGAATATGAGCGTTTCACCCAGGAGATTTATCAGCAGCTGGTAAATCTGGATGTTGTGCGCACGACGACGGTGCAGCATGACGTGAAGCTTGTGGGACGTTCTGGCCAGAAGCATCAGATTGATGTGTATTGGGAGTACGAAATTGCCGGCAATAAACATAGGGTAGCCATTGAATGCAAGAACTACAACAAGCCGGTGCCGATCGGAAAGGTGCGCGACTTCAAGGGCGTTCTCGATGACCTCAATGGTGTGAACGGTATTATGGTCACGAAAGTCGGTTATCAAGAAGGAACTAAGAAATATGCTCAAGAATATGGGATTTCTCTCAAAGAGCTAAGAACACCAAGATACGGAGAGACAATCATTGGAGAGATCGAGAACCACATACATTATGAGGTTCGCTATACACTCTTCCATGTCGATGAAGAATGGGCCGTTCAGAACGCTTTCGATATTGAACGATACCGAAAGCGTTTATCATTGTTATTCACCTTTCGGACCGAGTTGTGGAACCGCCATCCATATATCTACCTCGAAAGGAAGAATGACATTTTGCGGGATGCTAACGAGAATGTGGTAGCAGATTTGAAACTCCTTGAGAAAAAGATTCCCGATCATCCGACTGATGATTATCCTTTTGTCTTTAAGTTCGATGAGGCTTATCTTGAAAGCCGTTATTTTGGTCATGTCAAAATCCTCGAGGTACTGTATGACTATAACGTCACAGACGAAAGCAAGACTATTGCCCTCGATGCCGGAGACCTAGTAAAAGCCATCCTGAAGGACGCTCAGAATGGGAATACAGATTTTGTGGCCTTGCACTAGGGAGACGTAATGTTCCTTAAAACACATAGGACAAATAGATTTAATCATATTCTCCGCATCATTGGACCACCGTAGAACGGGTAACTCGGATGTAGTCTAAAGGACTCTTGATGCACAACAATCTTACGAGTTTAGTAGCTCATCTGGCCAATCAAACTCGGCCCAGACGTAATCCCAGCTCACCGTATCTTCGGTGAAGGGCTCGTGGTCTGGTTCGACGACGTTTTGATTCACATAGGCCAGGATTGCGGCGACGTGGGCCTCCATAAAGCGCTTAAACAGCGGTTCATTCTCGAATTCGAAAGCCCAGAAAGGCATATCTCCATTCTCTTTGAGCCAGGCCTTTATGAAGGCAACCTCTTCGTCGGACAGCGCGAGGTCAAAAGAAGTTTCGTAGAATTCCGCAGAGTCGAAGCGGAATCTGATTCCAAAGGCAATATTCTGCATAGCGTAAGAGATTATCGTTTCTCGTTGATAACTTCAGGGATGAAGGCGATAGCACAAAGAATGTAAACAAGAAGGAACATAACGTGTTTCCGTCAATGGGGATGTTTTCCATTGACGGTACAAAGGTAAGGTAAATGTGTGCAATATATTTGCGTTTCTATTTTCGAAGATGCACTTCGGATAATCGCGATAGCATTAGCGACATCAGATGCGTCGTTCTGGAAAGAACATCATAGAATGACATTGCATCTCGAATGGAGACATTCTCGTCTTCTTGGTCACAGCGATTTTTATATATCTTCTCGGCATCAAGATGCACTTCCGCATCGCGCACATCTTTCCACCAAGAGTAAGATGCCTTTTTGAGTAGAACGTCTTCCAACTCATCATAGAGCGCTTTCTCCGTCTCGTTCATCAAAGGAACAAATTCCTGGATATCCTTCCAGTATGCATCTGATGATAACCTAACTTGCCCTGTATTCTCATTCACGAAACCATATAAACGCTTAAAACCTTCATTCATGAGCGGGTATAGTTTCGCCATCGCATATTTTCTCTCATATAAGAAGTCGGAAGAGAGGAACTGATGGAACAGTACAACGAAATCGCCCGAGAGCAAACTCACATACAGAGAGATGTCATACAGTTTCGCCAATGCGGCGATCCTTTCGCCTTTTGTAGACGATAACGCCGAGAACAGTTTTTTGGTTGCATAGATTCCATCTACACTCTGAGGCATTTCCCGCAACGTTTTTTCAAGCAATAATACCAGCTTTTCTTTCGTCATTATCCGGTGCTAATCGATGAAAAAAAGAAAAACATCACAACGGTAGGGCAATGAATTCATTCAGTTTTTGGCGGAGGCTTCGCCAGCCCGGAAGCCGTTGGGTCATCAGGGCCTCGAAGAGTTTGTTGTGGTTCTCGATCTTCAGGTGTGTGAGTTCGTGGACCACGACATATTCAATGCATTCCTTTGGAACACGGGCAAGTTCCAGGTTGAACAGAAGCGCGCGGCGCTTGATGCCGCAACTACCCCACATGGTTTTCATCTCCTTGACTTGCCAGGTAACATTCGGCTCCTCGAGCTTCTCTGCCCAGCGTTCGACCAGAGGGCCGATGTAGGCCTTGAGCTGCTCCCGATACCATTCATTCATCAGTTCGGCACGGCGCTCTACAGTGGAATCTTTGCGGACACGCATAGTCATTGTGTCGCCACGCACCTCCACGGAGTTTGCTCCGCTGGTGATGTAGTTGACGCGGAGTCGATACCGGACGCCAAAGAAGTAATGGTTCTCGCCGGAGACATACTCACGCTTGGTCTGCCGGGCCTGGGCCTCGATGTCGGCCTGCTGCTTCCTGATCCATTCCCACTTGGATATAACATAGCTGCGGGCATCTGCTTCGCTCAGATAATCCGGCAGAGACAGATGCACACGGCCGTCCGGCGGGTACACCGACAGATGCATATTCTTGATGGGCTTGCGCTCAACCTCTATTTCCAGTCCATCGATGTTCATCAGTTGCCAAACTCGGGATTATGGATGACGATGTTCAGGATCTTCTCAGGGTCGAAGGTTGTGCCCACCAGCGCATTCTTGATGGCGATAAGAAGTTTCTTCTTACGAACCTCGCTGGTACGGAAACCGTGGGCTGCATTGGCTTCAATGACACCGTTCAGCATCAGGGCCAGATCTACGTTTCTGCCCAGGTTGTCGTAGAGGGCCTTCTTCCCCTCTGAATTGATGCGAGGGTCAACGTTCTCTCCTTTGCGGATTTCTTCGCCAAGGGCCTTGATGGACTTGAGCAGTTCCTTATATTCAAGTTTGGACTGCTGATATTCCTCCAGCAGGCGGTTGATGCGTTCAGAGAACTTCTTATACTCCTCCGGGTTACTCTCGCGCTTACGGTTGATGACACGGCGTACGTTGGCGGCCATCGTTTCGGCCACGCCCTTCTTGCCACCCAGTTCGGTCTCCACACCATCAGCGACCTCCACCTCTCCATCATCCTTGATGTCGATGATGTCCAGGAAGGAGAAGTCGTCCAGTTTCTCAAGCACCTCCACACGGGAAGAAATCACATAATTGTCCAGCAGCGCCCGCATTTCCGCGTCAAACTTCTTCAGATCCACAAAGTCACCGCAGCGCTTGGAGATGGCATTTCGTAGCTCGTCATAGGTCTTGACCTTCTTGTAGATGCTCTCGGCCTCCTCGTCAGTGTAGCCAGCTTCCTTCATCTGCATGGCGATGGCCGTGTACCGGCGTACCAACGTGTAGCAGGCCTCGTAGAAGTCCTCGCGCTTGCGGGCGTTAAGGATGATTTCGGCCTGATGCTCCTCTTCGGTTCCACGATGCTGGTCGTAGCAGAACCAGTCGAAGAATTCGTCCACCTTCTTCGGGTCGGCTACCGGCTCACTGAGCCTGTCACAGCGTTCGAGGGCAGCGTCCAGATCCTTCCGGCCCTCCTCTACCTTGCTCTTGAGCAGGCCCTCAATATCCGACTTATCATAGCCGGAGAAGGCCCCGTTGGTATAGTCCTCAATGGCACCCTCAATGTTCTCGAATAGGTGTTTGTAGTCCACGATGTAACCATAATCCTTGCGTTCACCATTTACACGGTTCACGCGGCAGATGGCCTGGAACAGATTGTGGTCACGCATCTCCTTGTCGATATAGAGATACGTGGCAGCAGGAGCGTCAAAACCGGTGAGCAGCTTGTCAACCACTATAAGCAGTTTCATACTGCCCGGGTGGTTCACAAACTCGTATTTGGCCCATTCCTCGAAGTCCTCCGGCGTCTTGTCGCCCAGCATCTTCTTATTGGTGTTGAACTTATAGTCAGCCTCCGTCTTCAGCTCTCCGCTGAATCCTTCTTCCAGCGAAGGATCTGCACCGTCGTAACTGGTCACGACAGCACACTTGCCGGCCAGTGCCGTCTCCTGGAATGCGGACCAGAAGCGGTAAGCCTGGTAGATGCTGCCGGCCACCAACATGGCGTTACCCCACCCCTCTTTCAGGGCGGTAATCAACTGGAAGTCCTTTGTAATCTGGCCGACTATGCGGTCCACGCGGGACTTGCTGGAGAAGAGGTTCTGCATCTGAGCCCAGCGGTCCTGAAGGGCTTTGCGAGCCTTTGGCGTGAGCTTCTTGGTGGTATCCTCAAACAGTTCATCAAAGGACATCTCATCAGACAGTTCCTGCTCCACATCCCGGGCCTCATAACGCAGGTCCAGAATCACCTTATCCTTTACGGCCTCGTCGAACTTGTAGGTGTGAATCCAGGGGCCGAAGTTGTCACGGCTGGTAAGCCGTCCCTTTTCGTCCTTGAGCAGTGGCGTGCCTGTGAAACCAATCATCATTACATCGTCGCCCATTATCTTCTTCATCGCCTTGTTCAGAATGCCACCCTGGGTACGGTGGCACTCATCCACGAATACGAAGATGTTGCCTTTGGCCGAGAATCCTTCCGGCAACTTCTCTGCGAGGTCACGAAGATACTGTTCCGGCGAACGAGTTCCACGAAGGCGGCCATCACGTCCATCTTCTTCCTCCGGATCGTCGGCAATGCCGAACTTATGAATCAGGGTACAGATGAGCGCCGGCATTTTCTCCTCGCCACGGCGGTCATTCTTGCCCTCCAGCATCTTGATCAGGTGGTCTCCGCTCTTGGCCCGGACCGGATGCTCTCCGGCATCCTTGAAGCCATTCTCAATCTGCTTATCCAGCTCATCACGGTCCGTGATAATCACCACGCGGCTGTCGTCGATATTCTCCCGAATCCACTGCGCCAGCCAAACCATCGTAAGGCTCTTGCCGGAGCCCTGGGAATGCCAGATAATACCGCTCTGTTTGTTCTTGATGCGCATCTTGGCGGCCACAATGGCAAAATACTGATTGGGCCTGGCCACCTTCTTGACACCGCCGTCAAAAACTACGCAATCGTGCATAAATTCAAGCAGCCGGTCAGGCTCCAGCATCTGCATCAGAGAGCGGTCCAACTCATTCGGATAATCCTTCTGGCTATAGATAGAAGACGAAACCGGATATTTCAAGTTATCATACGGATAACCTTCACCAGCAGGTTCCTTCCAATGCAGATAGAATTTGGGCGGCGTAAGGGTGGTGCCATAATAAACGCCCTGGCTTTCACTACCGGCCATCAGGAGTTGCGCTGTGGAGAAGAACTGAGGAATCTGGCCTTCCTGCTGATTGCGCCAGTTCTGGTTGATGCCATCCTCAACGCTCACCGTGGCTTTCTTCAGTTCGATCACGGCCATGGCGATACCGTTCACGTAGATGACGACATCCGGCCTGCGGTGATTCTCGCCTTGAGTCTGCTTACGAACGGTCACCTCCTCAGCAATATGGAAGAAGTTGTTGTAGGAATCCTTCCAGTCGATGAGCCACACCTGTTTGTTGGGCAGGCCGGCACCTTGGTTGACGGATACCGGATAACGTAGCGTGTTATACACCGCCTTATTGCTGTTGTAGAGTGCGTCCTTATTGGCACAAAACGCCGCTTCCTTAAGTTTGCGGATGGCCTCCGAGGCCTGTGCGCTCGTCAGCTCCTGGCGCTCCATCAGGAACGTCCGGAGAATCTCCTCACGGATGTTGGTGTTCTCGGACTCCTTGAGGTTGCCGATATACTCATAGCCGTTCTTGTCGCACAGGAGTTTGATAACCCTGTTCTGGACGGTGCGTTCGGAGTTGGTGGAAGTTTCTAGCATACTATAATCTGGTTTTACCGGTCAATAGTTCTTGCATCATACCTCGTTTAATAAGGCGATACTTAGCTTGATGAGACTCAAGGGAAAGGATTTCAGCATCAGCACGCGAAAGTATATCTACAATCCTTTTTTGTTCCTCTACTGCTGGAAGAGGAATTACTATATTTCTTATCTTGGTGATATTTGTACGTGCTCTTGTGCTACCTTGCAAGCTGGAATCAATCTGTTCCTTATAAAAGCGCGTTTTCGTATAATAGACAAAGAATTGATTATCTATCTCACTTTTAAACTTCACCTTAATAACATCGGAACCTTGAATATACATTGGGTCTTTGTTTGGGCATATAATTGCCCTTCCTGCAGGCATCATCTTAGTAATAATCACTGAGCCATACGGAATAATGCTACGCTTAAGCGTCTTTGCGTGTTCAAATGTCGTATACTTAACATTATCATCGTTCCAGCCATCTTCTCCAACATTCCCAAGTTGAACAATACGGACCTCGCGATCTAAGGTGTAGTGTTCTCTTTTTAAATTGCTTCCAAACGGACCGTCATTGATGTCTTCAATGAAGTCGTTAAGTTTAGCAAGTTTCCACTCCTTAGGAACTAACCCTATCTCGGTTTGTACAAGTTCTGAACGATGTCCATCAACTCTCTGTATGCCGGTCAAGAGTTGCTGCATCAGTCCCTCTTTGATCTGCCGCTTCTTCTCAATTACCTCATCCAACGCTCTAATCAGATCATCAACACCAGACAAAGCATCAGCAATCTTATGTTGCTCTGCCAAAGGCGGAAGAGCAAAGGAGAAATTGAGAAAATCTGCTGGGGCAATACGTTTCTGACTATTGGAAGTCCCTCTTGAAACGCTTTCAAAGCCCTTTGTTACTGAATCTTGAAGAAGAATCTCACGCAAGAGCCTCAGGTCAACTTTATCAGATGAATACGCAAGAAACTCCATCGAACAAAGTGAATTCGAGGGAGCGTTTTCTATGTACCAGACTCTTTTTTGCCTGACATTTAGCTTATTAAATAGTAATACTTCACCCTTAATCTGAGTTCTGTTACTATTCATATCTGCCCCCTTGCATTTAGTCGGGTTCTGACCATCATCATACGCCGGCATACTGTACTCCACAAAGTCTTTCTCTCGATACTGCTGTGGATTGATACCGTCGGAAAGGAGATGACCAAACTCCTTAATGGTGGCGACATCCCAATCTTCAGGAATCAGACCTACCGGTGTCATTTTCATATTACGAATGTACGCCATAACGCCTTCTTTACAGATTAATACCCATTGCCTTCAGGAACCCGTCTACCTCGCCGCTCAATTTGGCGATATCCTCGTTGATCTTCGGCAGCGGCTTTGCATAGCGCTCGTTGAGCACCGACACCTGGCTGGAGATGGACTCACAAACACGCTTGTTCTCGGCTTCGCTGCGGCCCTTCAGCTCCTGCAGCCACTTGTCTTTGATGATCAAGTTGCGGATGTCATCGGCAGTAAGCGCATCGTATTTCTTGCGCACTTTGTCCGTGAGTGCCTCCACCTGAGCGGCAAGGGCCTTGGAGGCATCTTTCTTCTTGCCACAGAGACTGAGGTATTGATTCCACACCTTCACCGTATTGGCATCAACGTCAATAGTGTGCTTTTTCTGGGCGGCCACGGCCTTCTTTACATTGGTCTCGTTCACCTTCTCCAGCACCTCATAGAGGCCCTCGTCGAAGGCATCTGGGTTCTCTTCCGGAAGGGCGTCAATCTCGCCGCTGAGTTGCTCTACCTCGCCACGCTTAGTGAGGATGCTTGCATAATCGGCAGCAAAGAACTTGTTGACCACCACGCAGACCGGAAGCAGATCGCACTCCAGATCCTCGAAGGTAGATTTCTTCTTGGTCTCTATGAGAGCAACCTTCCAGCCGTCGCGGCTCACCATATAGCAGTCATCCTGCATGGCCTCGGCCCAGTAGTTCATCAGGATCTCGTACACGTTGTACGGGTCAACCAGCTTGAGGTCGGCCTTTGCGCTTTCAAGCAGCATTCCGCTCCAGCGCTCGATGAGGGTCTTGGGCTCGCACTCTTCCTTCACGGAGGCCAGCATATCGACGGCAACCTTCTGGCACCAGTCCTCAACCACCTTAGCATACAAGGCGTTCTGCTTCTGGTAGGATGCATCGGCATTCACGGAACCGGAGATGCTGTCCGGTGCAGGCACAAGGCTGTAGTAGCCGTTTGCCTCTTTATGGAAAAGATGGTCCTTCAGGCTGGGGCAGGCTTCCCAGAGTGGAGCAAGCACTTCCTCCACATCGTGAGCGGGAAGACCGCCGTGAAGGTGCGCATAGATGTCCTGACGGATTTCCTTATCCTCGGGGACCACATAACGCGGGATGTTGAGGTTGTAGTCGTTGGCCGCAATGTCGGCAAACGGAACGAACTTGGCGTAATGAGGGACGGGGTCGTGGGTTTCCCAAGTGTCCACAATCAGTTTGATGTCCTGCTCACGGAGCCGGTTCTTTGCACCGTCCTTCTGGAAACCCTCCTTGGCGTCAATCATAAAGATGCCCTTGGAACCGACAGCGTGTTCCTTATCAATGATGATGATGCACGCCGGAATACCGGTACCGTAGAAGAGGTTGCTGGGCAGGCCGATGATGCCGCTGATCCAGCGCTTCTTCACCAGGAACTTGCGGATTTCAGCCTCAGCACCGCCACGGAAAAGAACACCGTGAGGAAGGATGCATGCTGCATGGCCCTGCGTCTTCAGGGATTTGACGATATGAAGGAGGAAGGCGTAGTCACCGCAGCCGGGAGGCGGTACGGGTGCGAAATTGTCTCCGAAGCCCCAGCGACCAAAGATGTCCTGCTCTTTGGCAGACTTTCGCCAGCCCTTCATCGAGAACGGCGGATTAGCGACCACGTAGTCGAAGGTCTGCAGCGTGGTGTCATTCTCCTTGTGGAGCGGGTCGTTAAGGGTATCGCCGTGGCGCAGCTCAGCATCGTCCACGCCGTGGATAATCATCGACATACGTGCCATACCGATGGTAGCCAGGTCTTTCTCCTGACCGTCGATACTCACGTTATGCTTTGCCTCAGCCTTGGCACGGAGCAACAGAGAGCCGGAGCCGCATGTGGGGTCGTAGATAGAAATCATCTGGCGCTCATCCTTGCCAATGCCGATGACCTTGGCCATGATACGGCTCACTTCGGCCGGCGTATAGAACTGGCCCTTGCTCTTTCCGGATTCGGAAGCGAAGTTCTTCATTAGGTACTCGTAGGCATCGCCAATGAGGTCATCGTCTGCAGCTCGGTTGTTGGAGAAATCCAACTCCTCGCGCTGGAACACGGCAATCAGCTTGCTCACCGTCTCAACCAGATCCTTGCCCTTACCCAACTTGTTCTCATCCGAGAAGTCGGCGTTGGTAATGACACCTGTGAGACCATTGGCTTCCGCCAACTTCTCCAGGATCTTGTTCATCTCCTCGCCGATATTGGTCTTGCCTTTCAGCGCCACCATATCATCGAAGGAGCAACCCTCCGGCACATCGATGAGCATATTGGAATCCTTCTTGGCCTTGTCCGAGATGTACTTCACGAACAACACCACCAGCACATAATCCTTGTACTGGCTGGCGTCCATACCGCCACGCAGCTCATCGCATCCGTCCCACAGGGCGCTGTATAGTTGAGATTTTTTGATTGCCATAACGACAGAAATGATTATTGTTGTTTGTTCTTTTCGATTATATCGTATTCGCGAGCTTTAACGAATCGCCTACCAGGATTCTTTCGGTCTTCCTCCCAGTTTTTCACTCCAATAAAATCGCCAACTTCAGCAGGGTTGGTATCGTTTTGCTCAAACGTATACATTCCACTAATGAAGAAATAATGACCTCCCGGGAACTTGGGCTTTATAATCTGCTCGACATACCCATCAGCCTTATAATTTCCTTTCCAGAATTTCCGTCCCTCATATTCTTTTGATGCCCACCTATACCAAATAAGCAAATCCATCATAATATTGACGGCGGACTGTAATAGATTCTGAGAATGAGACATTTGAGTATAGTCTAATACCCCAAGATTAAGATCTCCATCTTCGTGAGAGCCATCTTGAACCACAGAAAGGAAGTAAGAGAACGCTTCAATTAATGCTCGATGCATAGGGTGCTCACCTTCTATTAACTCAAATGGATAAGCCTCTTTTGATAAAAGCTTAGGGATTGAATTAAGAGGCATTCGTGGCAAGAGCCCCGACTTCTTACACTCTGTGTACATCTTTTCAAAAACACGGCGAATAGCATTAAATCGGTCCTTCACTACATCTGGAAGGGCTTCGTGATTGAAGTCAAGAAGAAGGCATTTCAAAAGCTCATCCTCTGCACCATCAATGAGAGAAGCTGCTTCGAAAGCATCATAATAACGAACACGAATCTGATGCTCCGGGGTGTTAATCCGGTCAACTTCCATGATAAGCTTGTCGAAGAGATAATCGAGTTCGCTGTCGGTTTTGTTGAAATACAAATCATTCTCCTTGATGTATTCCAAGAATTCTAACTTCTGATAGCCGTCTTCAATACAACGCTCTTCTATGAAACCTATTGAACGACCCGACCATACGAGAAAAGGAATCTTGTTGCCAGACTTTCCCAAGGACTTGAAAAGCTTGGCCGTATCATAGAACCCAGATAACTGACTTTCGTATTTTGGTACATCACCTAACGATAGGTAGTTCGCATCTGTGATAACAGCATCGACCCAACTAAGCCGTTTCTCAAGCTTCTCTGCAAGCTCTTCCGCGTTACGTGCAGTGTCGATAATGCGGATTCCCTTTAAGTTAAGGATATCCACAAGCTCATTGTCTTCTCCTTGGGTGTTGTACACCGAGGTCTTATCATCAGCCCAAATTACATTATACAAACGTTTCTTCATAACGCGTATTAAACTTCGTTGAACAATCACCTTCAACAGGCAGCAGAATATCAATGATAAAAGGCCAATTCATTTCGGTCCTGTACGCTATAAAACCTCCCAGACGGTGGGCGATAGTATAAACGTGGTTTCCACCAAGACCTGTATGGCCGGAATCGCCGACAAAGTTCCCACGGGTCTTAAAGTCCTCAATGGTATAACCATCAGGAGCCTTTAACCCGTTATTCATTACAGATATCTGAACAAACGGTTTATCTTCAATTAGCACAGGAGTAATGCGCATACTCACTAAATTGCCCTCTGGGACGGTATAATTACCATCGCGGAAGCCATGACGATAGGCGTTCTCCAGAAGAGTATCAAACGCAATCCACAGCATAATAGGGTCGGCATTGAGGTGGATATCACCCTTCGTCTCGTCTTGGATAATGACCTTATAGTCATCAGAATTGTCGAAATTACCCCATGCCCTGACATAATCAGCGACTTCGTGGCTTATCGCGATGTCCTGCGGATGGAACGTGGCAGTACGCAAATCTCCTCCGATAGCAATCGTCATACGACGAATGTATTGACATACATCGATGAGAGATGTAACGCGCCTGACATATTTATCAGACCCTGGCTCTAAAGCGGACAAAGAACGAATAATCCTATTCTGTCGCTGGAAAGGTGTCGCAAGGATATGAGCAATATCACTACCCGCCTTTCTTATCCCATAAAGAGACTCCTCTGCGGCGTGAAGCATCGCCAACTCAGCAGATTCCTTTTTCTCTTCAGACAAGAGACGCTTAATCTGCTCCACAGGCTTCAACAAGACGACACTCCTGAGTAACATATGTCTTGCTGCGCCGCCGGTAACCCAAGCAGTAGAATCAATGATATTCCGGCAGAACACAGGGTCTCTTAGCAGGAATAATGTGATATACTCAGGAGAAACCTGATTACTCTTCACCCTAAAAGCAAAAGTTCGACGGTTTACGGCGATCGCGGTGTTGGACTTATGCAAATACGCCAAAACCTGACGTTCTTTTACCAGAAATAAGATACAAGGTTCAGAGACAGAATAGCCAGAATCAATAAACCCTTTAGTTATCAAATCCGTCCTCGGATGTAGGATATTCAGAACGCTTCTGGAAAAAGCTTCAACTGGGACTTGTCTCTCAAATACAGAGGAAGAGATACGGGAGTCTGGAATCCTTTCCAGGATGTCGGACAGATGGGCAATAAAATGATCATCATCACACTTAGTTGATGACGGCAAGTAGCAATCACCATTCAGGATATACTCCTGCTGGCTAAGCTCTTCGTAGGAGACCGTCTTTATAAAACGAACGTCTCCTTTTTCAATAATGGAGATTACTCGCTCCCAATCTAAGCGGCGACGCTTCAACTCATCATCAATAATAAAAGAGGTGGCGTCCACAAGCTTTACCGAATCGTGTTTTTCCGCAGGGTTCAGTATGATTATCGAAGTCCGAATTGACGTATGTGCGAAGATTCCTTCTGGCAATGAAATGACATATTCCAGAGTTCCGTCTTTGCACATCTGCTCACGAAGTCGAGAAGAAGCCGGACGTGATGTAAAGGCCATCGGGACAATCGTAGACACAAGCTTGTTTGGATAGGTGTGATTGTCCGAAGAATCGTCTTTCCCCATTGCACGGTAGAAGAACAGGTCTTCAACCACATTAGGGAGCCTATTTTGCCTCTGTCTTCCTTCCCGAGGAATCATCATGCCAAAAGGAACGGAAGCCACTATCGCATCATAGCTGGATGCATTGGCCTTCCAGTTGGTGATGGAATTCCCTTGCTCAATTTTCGCCGGATCGAGTCCATAGGAATGTAACCTAATCTTTGCAAGAGCAAGAGTCATTTCATTGAACTCTTGTGCATAGAAATCACAATCAGCGCCCATGGCGATTGGATACGAGCACAATCCAGCGTACGGATTGTAAATAGATTTGACACCAGCCTTTTTCATGAAGAACTCGATAATCTTCGTGACACTTATAGGCTGTATGTAGTCCACTTCCTCCTGACGGCCCATAAACAAAGAAACCATCTGAAGGAAAGAATCAACAAATCTGGAATACTCAGTGGCATAATCCTCATCACTAATCTGCCAAAGCACGTTTTCGTAGTCGAGGATTACACTTGAGAAGAGAATCTTAGATAAGGTGTTCCCAAGCCCGGAGAGAATACTATCAGAGGCTATAACTTCGGGAGATAGTTTTAACGCATAAAGAAGATCCCGGTCTTGAACTCCAGTAGCAGCGGCGCCGCAGTGAATGCCTTTGCGACGGCAATATAAAAATATGGCCCCGGCAAGAACATCGTCCATTCTGAGTGAAACAGAGCCCCTTGCTTTTTGGAACACTGCGAGGAAAACCTCCTCAGGACTATGTGCGACATATTGCTCCATAATGAGAAAAATCTAAACTAATAAAACCAATCCTTGTCTTTTGTTTGACGCTGCAAAGGTATGGCGGTTTTATGCAATACATTTGCGCACTTCTTATTCTCCTTGCTTTTTTACAATATTCTGTATTCGGTTCAGCATCCGTTCTCGGAACTCCTCGGGACAGATGATCTTTGCAGTATCGGCATACCTCAACAGCATTCCCTCCAGTTCCTTATTTGGTATAATATCCATCGATGCTTCCGCATATCCATTCTTTTTAATCTCCTCTTCACTCGAGAAGGAAATGTAAGGGTAGAAAGGCTTTGTGTGTAGGTAGTAATAGTCTCGCTTGGCGTCTCGGTCTTTCCTCTCGTCAACGGTTTTGAAATCAAATCGCAGAACCAAATGAATTAGAGGCTCCGTATCCAGGCGTGTTACTCCTACGATGTCTCCGAAGTATTCTTCTTTGAAATCACGGACGCCCTGAACCGATACTTCCCGATATGCAGTGTGGGCGACCTTCACATCATCAATTCGGTCCAGCGGAAGATTGAGGATGCCGGAAGCAGGCTTGCGTTCCTGGGCGGCCTTTTCATTCCATCCGAAAAGGAACCACCGGTTGTTGTACTGACGGACGAAATAAGGATGGATGACCAGTTTTTTGGGAGAGCCGAAACCGGCAGAATAGCTCAACTCGAGAACTTCCTTATTCAATATATAAGAGAAAAACTCGTGGACTCGGCGGCTGTTTTGGTATTCCAGGTTGTCGCCAAAATCAATGGCTTCCATAGCCATCTCGTTCGTAAAGTACGTGTCTTGCAGCATAAGAATTAGGTTCTGCAGCCACAAAAGCCGTGGGTTCGACTCCACGTTTTCCATTTGCTCACGCATCCTTCGAAGGGATTCCTTCATTTCGTGCGTAATAATAGAATAGCTGGCGTCCTCATATTTTACACGACGAGCCCCTCTTTTGTTATTGATAGGGGCGCCATATAAATCCTTCAGGGCTTCCAAGTCGTACTGCAACTGACGACGTTTAATCTGATTCTCATAAGAAAGAGAACCATTCAAACGCTCAAGAAGCATATCCAACGACAAACCGTCAGGTGTGCTTCTCAGTATACGGTCTATTTGTTTATACCGCTCGTACTGGTTCTTATCCATAAATGCAATCGGAAGTAATTCTCAAAGATACAAAAACAAGTAGGATAATGCGCAAATATTTTGCACATATTAGGGGCTTTCCCTAGAGTTTGTGTAACTGACACTGTCTACAAGTGCCTACCCTTCTTTTTCTTCGTCCCGTCCCAGTTGGTGAGATCATCGCTGGAGCCGCCTCCGCCACCCCCAACGCTGACACCACCTTTTCCGCCGGCAGCGAGCAATAACGTTGCAACTATCTCCTTCGGGACGGTTATCTCTTCACAGAACTGTTCGGTACGAGTCTCGGCCAGATCACAACTGGATTGATACGTTCCTTTCCAGTCGACCTTGCCAAGCAGGCTTTTCGCCGCCTTCTTCCGCTGGCCTTCATCCGTAGGGTCCAAGCCTTTCAGGATTGCCTCGGCGATGATACCGTTGCCGATACTGACCTCTGCCTCTTTCGAGAAGATAAGGTCACGATTCAGGGCGAAGTCGTAAAGGGCTTTCACGGCTTTAGCAATCCTTCGATTCATCTCCTCCAGGAAGGCCTTCTGACGAAGAATCATCTCCCAAAACTGTTTGATCTCGGGGACAGAGAGTATCTCGCTGACCTGCGCTTCGGCGTTGTCTGCCCTATTGCGCTCTTGCTCGGCCCGGCGCCATTCCCGATAGGTCTTTTCTTTTTCCTGGGCAGTCGCAAGGTCGGCGTTTTCGGCGCGCTGGTTTGCTGCGGCGAGTTCCGTTCTTAGTTTCCGGACGGCATTCTCATCCACAGACGCAAGTTTTCCCTTCAGATTA